>OHDZ01000344.1_pt1 | contig 19546 bp, 14 predicted proteins | sample 1567161 | NCBI WGS metagenome assembly OHDZ01 (sample SAMEA3879525, study PRJEB24766) | human gut metagenome | biome: human-associated habitat; feature: feces | place: USA | collected 1985/1987 | reverse complement strand
TGCACTGTATGTATGCTATATGCACAAGACAAGAATACTTCTTCTTTTCTTTTTGATGATTTTCAAGAAGCGGTTGTCTATTTCAAGAACGGTTCGCAATTTCGCGAAAAAATGAATTACAACATACTGGCAAACAAATTTTATTTTGTTGATCGTGTTGATAATAAGGTGAAAGCATTAAGTAACCCGCAAGATATACAGGTTATAAAATTCGGTAACCGGGTGTTCTATACGGAAGGGAATAATGGTATCGAGATTTTGCCGACGAATCCTGTACTGTATGTACAATACAAAGGGAATATGCGCAAAGAAGCCTCAAAAGGTGCGTTCGGCCAACCTACAGAAACAACTTCTGTAAAAACATACGGAGGAACATATGCAGGACGCGGAGAACGTTATGATTTCGATCCGGAGAAGTTAATACTCGGGAGCCGATATAACATTTATTGGATAGAGCAAAAAGGAAAGAAAAAGCCTTTCAAGAATTTCAACCAGTTTTTGAAACTATATCCTAAACAGAAAGAAGAACTAAAGAGGTTTATCAAAGAAAACAATGTAGATTTCAATAATGTACAGCAAATTTCTATTTTGTGTATGCACGCTGAGTCTATTTATAACATTACCGACTAAAGTTACATTATTAAATGGTCATTAAATTAATGACCATTTAATAATGCAACGATAAAGATCAAGGGATAATGAGCGGATGATTATGAGATGAAAGATACAATCTTTTTTGTCCAATCCGCTAAATATAAAGGGATATTAATCAGTGTCCCGTCTTGCTTCAGATTGTTTAATGAATAGCGCAACTTGCATACCGGATGATAGGTTGCATCATAAACAGATAAGCTTTTACCTCCCAAACGGGTTTGAGCTTTTACTTCAACAGGGATAATGTCACTATCGGATTGAATGATAAAATCGACTTCCGCTTTTCCTATAGAAGTCCAATAGCGTGGAAGGATGTCATATTGAGGCGCTAAACTTTGCAAAACGTAGTTTTCGGCAACAGCACCTTTAAATTCCGTATAAGTTTCATTTCCTAAAAAGATAGCTTCCGGCGGAAGACCTGACAATTCACGTAATAATCCGACATCAGATAAATAAACTTTAAATGCAGACAAATCATCGTAAGCTTTTAAAGGAAGAAAGGGCTTGGTGGTACAAAACACCCGATAAATCAAACCTGCGCTTTCCAACCAAAGCAGAGCGTCTTCATAATCACGGGCACGAGCGCCGGGTTTGACCATTTTGTAAACAAACTTCCGGTTCTCTTTGGCTAACTGGCTTGGGATAGAATTCCATATATGGATAATACGGGGAATATCCTTGTTTTCAGCATGCTTTGAAAAATCTAAAATATAGGCGTTAAGTATTGCCTGTTGTTCCTTTTTGACTTTTTCCATGCCTTTGTTTTCAAGGAAACTGTTGATGACAGCAGGCATGCCACCTATTACCAAATACTGCTGGTACAACTCGCTAAGGCGGTCTGTAATAAATTGAGGTAAAGCTGATATCTCGGACAATTCTTCCACGTAATTATATAGTTTCTCATTGGCTGTTTTCAGAAACTCTTTGAATGTGAGGGGATATAGATCGAGAAAATCAACTTTGCCTACCGGAAATGACTCCCCTTTAGTCAAAGCTACGCCTAATAATGAACCGGCAGCTACTACAACATATTCGGGTGAATCTTCATAAAAATACTTTAATGAGTTTAAGGCAGAATTACATTCTTGAATTTCATCGAAAATGAGCAATGTCTCATTCGGTAAGATAGGGTAATCGGTCAGTAAGGACAATTGCGAGATAATCCGCGAAGGCTCTTTGGTCATTTTAAAGATTTCATGGATAGAATGATCCTTATCAAAATTGAATTTGACGGTGTATTTGAATTCTGTTCGTCCAAAATACTCAAGAATCCATGTCTTGCCAGTTTGACGAGCCCCTTTTAAAATAAGAGGTTTTCTCCCTGGATTGCGTTTCCACGTTTTCAATTCTTCGATTATACTACGATATAATTCCATAATAACTACTTTTATGTTCCGATTATTGGCAAAATATCACAAAATAGGTTCCGTTTATTGGCAAATATACCATAAATCGGAATATGAACAAATAATAAAGAGCTAAATAACATTTCTAATAAGAAAAACACAAAGAATAATTTGGCGTTAGCTAATTAAATGGGCTTTAATTAAATAATCCTCTATTTAATACAAAAACAAGGCATAAAAGATAAGTATATCGGACATGCGGCATCTATATATCGGACGCGTCACATCTATATATCGGATGCGCAGTATCTATATATCCAACGTCACCGATATATAGACGCTAAAAGAACAGGACTTGCCTGAAAATTACATTGCTTGTTATGAATAAGAACAAGCAATGTAATCATTCTCAACATTACTTGTTCCAGATCACAACATTACTTGCTTTCAGGTCAATCTTTCTTCTTTCAGGTTTCAGTTTTCCCCGAGCACCCTGTTCATCGGCATTCCGGCTGAAAGATACCTGAAACAATCATAAGGTTGGAAGTTTCAGCTGTAACACCGATGAACAGGGCGCTCGGGGAAAACTGAAGGACCTGAAAGAGTATTTTCGAATTAAATAATGGGTATAGGATGATACTCCCTTTTATTCATAACCTGAAAGAAATTAACTAATTCTGTCAATGGGTATTGTTATATTCTTTTTACCATAAAAACTCGGCAATGTTCTCTTGGAACTTAGCTAATGTATAATTAAAATAAGAGAGATAAAATATAAGTTAAACCTAAAAATAAAAAAGAGCCTATGGAACAAGACCCCACCTGACAGCAGAAATAGCCTCAAAGCTATTCTCAATTGCCCATTCTTACTCTTTCAGAGAAGACTATTTTAGTTAACAACAAAATCATCAACTTTTTATGAATGAAGATCGCAAAAGAAAAGGATTCGCAAACAGCAAACTCCTCTCAGCAGTAACTATAAGTGTACTGTTCATAGACATTGGTAATGTGACAGCTGCCCAACAGCCTCTGGTAATTCTTTGAGTATGAGAAAATAACAACATTATTTTCAAGTTAAGCTACAAATATTCAAAGCAAGCCAATCATATATGATGATATAATTCTGGACTATTAACCATTATTGTTTATTAAATCTATGTTAATGCAAAAACTTTTAATTCTATCAGTAACCGGCCTAATGCTTATATGTGGCGGTTACATCCCTGGAATGAGTGTAAGTGCACAAAATACCACTTCGTCTAGTACACAGAACTCAAGAAGGATTTCCGGAGTAGTGACAGACACTCAGGGCGAACCGATTATCGGAGCCAGTGTAGTAGAAGCTGGCACTACCAATGGTATAGTTACCGATTTGGATGGTAATTTTAAGTTGAATGTATCAGCCAAAGGTAGCTTGAAGATTTCTTTTATCGGATATCAGACACAAACGATTCCTGTAGCCGGGAAAAAGCAGTTTGATATTACCCTCAAAGAAGATGCAAAAGTATTAGACGAAGTAGTTGTAGTTGGATATGGTCAGATGAAACGTAGTGACCTGACCGGTTCTGTTGTATCGGTCAACGATGAAGCCATTAAGAAATCTGTAGTGACTTCCGTTGACTAGGTACTGCAAGGACGTGCTGCTGGTGTGCAGGTACAGGCTAATAGCGGTATGCCCGGTGGTAGTTCTTCCATCCGTATTCGTGGTATCAACTCTTTGAATGCCTCCAATGAACCTATCTTTGTCATTGACGGTGTTATCATCGACGGTTCCACAGGTTCGGGAAGTGATAATGCACTGGCATCTATCAATCCTTCGGACATCGTCTCTATGGACGTATTAAAGGATGCTTCCGCCACTGCTATTTATGGTGCGCGAGCTGCAAACGGTGTGATTATGATTACTACCAAACGTGGACAGAAGGGTGAGGCGCAAATAACTTATGACGGATATATAGGATGGCAGGAAATGCCTAAAAAACTGGATATGCTGAATCTGCGTGAATATGCGGAGCATAAGAATGTTCGTTCAGGAAAAGACTATTCGGGAAATGATTGGGGAATAGTGAACAAGGATAATAACTTTGTTCGTCCGGATTTACTAGGTGAGGGTACAGACTGGCAGGATGAGATGTTCCAAACAGGTTTCCTTACTAACAATACAGTTAGCATTACAGCTTCGGGAGATAGAAGTAAGTTTTATCTGGGCTTGGGATATGTAATGGAAGAAGGTTCCATCAAGAGTGAAAAGCTGAATAAGTTTACTGTGAATTTGCATAGTGAACATAAAGTGACCGACTTCTTACGTTTTGGTTTCCAGGTGAACGGTGTACGTGCATTATATCCTGATGCAAAAGGTGTAGGCTCTGCTTTGAAAGCAGCTCCGATTGCTCCTGTTTATGATGCAGAAAGCGGACTTTTACATACTCTTCCTGATTTTCAGCGTGCTCAGGTTTGGAATCCTATGATTGAACCCGTGTTGAGAGGTGCTCATAATAAATCTGCAAATTATCGTATGGCAGGAAATATCTACGGAGAACTTGATTTAATGAAGAATCTAACCTTTAAGGCTACTTTCTCCCTGGATTATGCTTCCAGCCAGTCACGTTCTTATTCTCCGCTTATTTATGTGTATAACCCGGATGTAGAAGGTGGTAAAGAAAGATTGACGGATAAAGAAAGTATTAGTCAGTCGAAGTCTACATCAATGGCAGCACAGTCCGATTATGTATTGACTTATATTAATCAGTTTGGTGATCATGGTTTAACTCTGACTGCCGGTCTTACTACGAATTATAATGAATATTCTGATTTATCGGGTGGCCGCAGTCAATTGCCAGGTTATGGTGTTTCCATTGGCGAAGATATAGATAAGTGGTGGATTACTATGATTGATGATGCTACATCAGCTACTAATGGTGGATCCCAATATAAACGGTTTACAATGTCCTATCTGTTCCGTGCATTGTATAACTATAAAAATCGTTATTTGCTGAATGCTTCTTATCGTCGTGACGGTTCTTCCGTATTTAAGAGAACAGGAAATACATGGGATAATTTCTATTCATTCGGTGCCGGTTGGGTTATGAGTGAAGAGGTATTCATGAAGAAACAGAATGTAATCGATTATCTGAAGCTGAAAGGCTCATGGGGTGTTTTGGGAAGCCAGAATACAGGAGGTTCCCGCTATCCGGCCTATCCTAATATTACAAGCTCGGGTTCTGCTGTCTTTGGTGATAATGTTATTGCAGGTAAAGGACCGGATAAACTGATTTCACAGACATTGGGTTGGGAGCGTAACTATTCATGGGAAGTTGGTTTTGATATGCATCTGTTGGATGGTCGCATGCAGATTTCTCCTGTTTATTACAATAAGACAACCAAAGACTTGCTGACAAGTGTTCCCGGTCTTTCAGGTACGGTTCCTGCATTGCAGAATACAGGAGAGATTCGTAACCGTGGTTTTGAGTTGGCAGCATCCTGGAGCGATAAAATCGGTGAAAACTGGCGTTATGGTGTTTCAGCCAATCTAACGACTATTGATAATGAAGTTGTATCATTGATAAGCAAGGATTATTCAATAATTAATGGCGTTTCCCGTGTATCTGAAGGATATCCTATCGGCTACTTCTATGGATACAAAGTGGCAGGTGTTTATCAGAATGAAACCGATATCGAAACTTCAGCACCTAACCAGGTAGCTTCTGTGAAGCCGGGCGATTTGAAGTTTGCCGATGTAAATGGTGACGGTATTATATCAGAGAAAGACCGTACTATGATTGGTAATCCTACTCCGGATTTTACTTATGGTTTTAGCGTAAATCTGGGTTACAAGAATTTTGATTTGAGTGTAGATATGATGGGTGTTTATGGAAATGAGGTTTATCGTAACTGGGATAGTAGTGCTTATGCACAATTCAACTATCGTACAGGGCATTTGAACCGTTGGCATGGTGAAGGAACATCCAACTGGGATCCGATTCTTGATCCATCCCGTTCTGTAAACTTGGAAGCTTCTTCTTACTATGTAGAAGACGGAAGTTTCTTCCGTATCCGTAACATAGAGTTGGGATATACCTTTGATCCCCGTTTGTTGAACCGCATCAAACTGCAATCTTTACGTATCTATGGTAATGTGCAGAATCCTAAAACATGGAGCCGCAATACCGGATATACTCCTGAAGTTGGTGGTAGTGCAACAGCGTTTGGTGTAGATGGTGGAGGTTATCCGATGCCTGTAGTTTATACATTAGGCTTTAACTTATCATTCTAAACATGAAATCTAATAAAAGAAAAACGATCAGTATGAAAAAGATATTTTATTATGTGATGGCTTTGGCACTGGGATGTTCCCAGATGTCATGCAGTGACCTGTTAGATCAGAAACCGCAAGGAGTATTGACTGAAGATGACCTGACTGGTGGTACTTACGAAACACAGATTTTTAACATGTATGCTTTGCTTCGTGGTTATCATATTGTTTCCGGAAATACGGCATTGGCTATTCATGGTATGCGTTCGGAAGATGCGGAAAAGGGTAGTACACTGTCTGACGGATCTGCAACAGGAAAAATGTTTGATGATTTTGAATATGCTGCAAGTAATGGCATGGTAAAAAGTTACTGGAATGCCAATTATACCTTGATTCATAAAGCAAATGATGTATTGGAGGAGATGAAGTCGAATCCTTCATTGACAGGCGGTGACTTAGTTAATAAGGGTGAAGCTTTATTGATGCGTGCTTTCTGTTATTTCAATTTGGTACGTGCTTTTGGCGAAGTGCCCTTGATTGATTTTAAAGTAGGGAGTGTAGCAGATGCCAATATTCCCAAATCTTCTGTTGCTCAGATATATACTTTGATTGATGAAGATCTGACGAATGCAGAATCTTACCTGCCGAGGACTTGGGAAGCACAATATGTCGGTCGTCTTAGCTGGGGAGCGGCTCGTGCTTTACATGCCCGTACTTATATGATGCGTAATGATTGGAACAATATGCGTGCGGCAGCAGAGGACGTTATTTCTTCCGGTTTATATAATTTGAATACACCTTATGAAGATATTTTCCGTGAGAAAGGTGAAAACTGCGGTGAGTCTGTTTTGGAACTTCAATGTACTGCTACTGCTGCTCTTCCGGGGTCCAACGAAATTGGTAGCCAGTATGCTCAGGTACAGGGCTGTCGTGGGGCCGGTGAATGGAATTTAGGTTGGGGCCAACATACTCCTACTCAATTATTGGCTGATGCATTCGAAGAAGGTGACCCGAGAAAGGATGAGACTTTATTGTATTTTATTAGAACAGGAGAAGATCCTTCGACCATTCCTGCAAATAAGCCTTATGGAGAAAAACCGGTTGCCAATGCCGATGTGATAGCAAAGTACTTTAATAAGAAAGTGTATACAGATCCGGCTTTGCGTGAAAAGTATACGAAGAGTGGGTATTGGGTGAATATTCGTCTGATCCGTTATTCGGATGTCGTACTGATGGCTGCGGAAGCTGCTTGCGAACTGGGTGATAATACAAGTGCAAGAAGATATCTTGAGATGGTACGTGCCCGTGCCCGTGGTACGAATGCTAATATCTTGCCGGAGGTTACCACTGATAATCAGAGTGAATTGCGGGAAGCTATTCGTCATGAACGCCGTGTTGAGTTGGGTATGGAATTCGATCGCTTCTATGATCTTGTACGTTGGGGAATAGCGAAGGAAGTGCTGCATGCAGCCGGAAAGACCGGTTACCAGGATAAGCATGCATTGTTGCCTTTGCCTCAGGACGAAATTGACAAATCAAATGGCGTGTTAGTTCAAAACCCTAATTATTAATTCATATAGTAATGACCATGAAAAGATATATTAATTTATTGTTGGCATTTTGTGTGTCAGCACTCACTTTGCAATCTTGTTTTCAGGATATGGATCATCCGGCTTTTGATTATCCGGATAGTTCTGCTCCCAAAGTGTTCTCACCAATGAAATTGTTCTTGCCTTTTGAGAATGATATGCGTGATAAGGGTAATTACACCTTCCTCATGAGTGCCGGAGGGGATATTACTTATACTGATGGAATCAACGGACAAGCTTATCAAGGTACAAAAGATACGTATCTGTTAGCCCGTGTTCCTTCTTATCTGACCGATTCTATACCCGATTTAGGAAGTTGTACGGTGGCTTTCTGGATGAAAACAACGAGAAATACTTCCGCATATGGTGTTTTCAGTATTCCTAATACCAAGACTTTCTGGGGTAACTTTGATATCTATCTGGAAAATACAAGTAGTGAGACCCAGGCTTTCTTCAAGATGCATCTGTATAACTGTACATCCGTGAAGGACAATGATGAGAGATGGGTAGAAGCTAAGATAGACAATGTTTTTGGTACCGAATGGGTTCATATGGCATTTGTTTATGATGGTAGTAATTCGACAGTAACAGTTTACCGGAATGGTGAAAGTGCATTTACAAAAGAGCTGCCCGGTTATGGAAAGCTTAAATTTAAAGATTTGGGTACATTGGCTATCGGAGCATTTCAGTTTAGCACAAAACCCAGTTTGACAGAAGGTGCAGGAGCACAGAGTTGGGCATCCAATTTTCCGGGACAGTTAGACCAGTTCCGCTTCTATGACAGAGCTATATCTGCTTCTGATATCAAACAACTTTATTCAGGTAAAGAATGATGACCGTTAGAAATAGAGTGAATATGAGAGCTGTTTATTTTATACTGTCCTTATTACTGATTTCTTGCAGTAAAGATGATGCTTCGGAAGCACCCGGAAAATTTGAACTGCAAAATATATCCATTGGTGAAAAACAGGATCAGAGTTCCTTTGAAAATGTAGCTCCCAATGCCAGTATTGTGCTTACATTCACAGATGCAGTGGATGAAGCTACGATTCAGAGTAATATCATATTGAAACTGAATGATCAGGCGGTGGCGTATGATTCAAAACTACAGGGAAAGGATAAACTCTCATTGACTCCAACAGGTGGCTTTAAAAGTTTTTCCTCATATAAACTGGTGATCAATCCGGGGGTGAAATCCACTTCCGGAGTATCTCTTACCAATGGCAAAGTCTATGAAATCCGTACAGGGATGGATGATTCGGATAAGTTTGATCGCATTCCTGACGAGGATTTATTAACTTTGGTGCAGAAACAAACTTTTAAGTATTTCTGGAACTTCGGTCATGCACATTCCGGTATGGCATGCGAAAGAACAACTTCCGGTGATGTTGTTACTACCGGAGGAACAGGATTTGGAGTGATGGCGATGCTGGTAGCGGCTGAAAGAGGATTTGTAACCCGACAGGAAGCTCTTGAAAGAGTGCAGAAGATTGTAACTTTCCTGGATAAAGAGTGTACGAGTTATCATGGAGCCTATGCACACTGGATTAACGGTGCAACTGGTGAGACAAAGCCATTTGGTGATAAAGATGATGGTGCGGATCTGGTAGAAACCTCTTTACTTTTCCAGGGACTACTTGCAGCACGTGCATACTTCAAGGACGGTTCGGAAGCTGAGAGTAAATTGTGTTCTGATATAACCCGCCTGTGGGAAGCTATTGAATGGACTTGGTTTCAGAAAAGTGGAGAGTCTGTTCTGTATTGGCATTGGAGCCCGAACTATGGATTTGAGAAGAATCTTCCGATCAGAGGTTGGAATGAGTGCCTGATAACTTATGTGCTTGCAGCTTCTTCTCCTACTTATCCTATCGATAAGGCGGTTTATGAAGCTGGATGGGCAAGGAATGGCGGTTTGAAGAATGGTAATACCTACTATGGATACAAGCTTCCGCTGGGAGCTGATAAGGGTGGACCGTTATTTTTATCTCAATATTCCTTCTTGGGCATTAATCCGAAAGGACTGAAAGATCAATATGCTGATTATTGGGAACAGAATCAAAACCATACTCTGATCAATTATAATTATTGTAAGGAGAATCCTAAGGGATATGCTGGTTATGGAGCCTCTTGTTGGGGGCTGACAGCTAGTGATGGTGATAATGGTTATTCGGCACATTCACCTACAAATGATAAAGGAGTGATTGCTCCTACGGCTGCATTGTCTGCATTTCCTTATACTCCGGAAGAGTCGATGTCTGCATTGCACTTCTACTATTATAAGATGGGTGATAAACTCTGGAGAGATTATGGTTTTGTAGATGCTTTCAACCTGACAGCTAATTGGTATGATAACCAGTGTATAGCTATCGACCAGGGACCAATCATTTGTATGATAGAAAATTATAGAACAGGAATGCTTTGGAATTTATTCATGGCTATTCCGGAAATTCAGCAGGGAATGAAAAAGTTAGGTTTTGAAAGCCCTGCACTAAACTGATAAATAGAATATATGATGAGACTTATAATATATGTGATGCTTCTGCTTTACCCGTTTAGCCTGCTGCCGGCAGCTTCTGGTGGTAAGAAGGAGAAGAACTTGTCTGATGAAGAACTGATGACCCTCGTGCAGAAACAGACTTTCCGTTATTTCTGGGATTATGGACATCCGGTTTCGGGCTTGGCACGCGAACGTAGTAACGGTAATGACGATATTGTTACCATTGGTGGTTCCGGCTTTGGGGTAATGGCTATTATTGTCGGTGCAGAACGTGGATTTGTAACGCGTGAACAAGCGGCAGAGCGTATGCTGAAAATAGTCAGCTTTCTGAATGATAAGAATACGGACAGTTACCATGGCATTTGGGCGCATTGGATAAATGGGCAGAACGGAGAAACCATTTCTTTCAGCAGGAAAGATGATGGTGCCGATCTGGTAGAGTCTGCTTTCATGTTCGAAGGGCTGCTGGCTGCACATCAGTATTTCAACAAAGATAATCAGGTAGAAAGACGTATCCGTGGTCTTATTAATGACCTGTGGCGTCAGGCTGAATGGAATTGGTTTACTAAAGGTGGTGAGGATGTACTTTATTGGCATTGGTCACCCAATAACGGTTGGTCGATGAACCATCAGATAAAAGGGCATAATGAGTGTCATATTACGTATATACTTGCTGCTTCTTCACCCACTTATCCCATTGCAGAGTCGGTATATCATAAAGGGTGGGCCAATTCTATCGTTTTCAAGAATGGTAAGAAGTATTACGATATAACCTTGCCATTGGGAAGTGATTATGGCGGACCTTTGTTCTTTACCCATTATTCTTATATGGGACTTGATCCGCGTGGCTTGAAAGATTATTATGCTGATTATGAAGAACAGATGAAAGCACATACTCTGATTAATCGTGCTTATTGCATAGATAATCCGAAGGGGTATAAAGGGTATGGAGAACAGTGCTGGGGACTGACAGCCAGTGATGGTGATAAAGGGTACTCTGCGCATTGTCCTGGTAATGATCGTGGTGTTATTACTCCAACAGCCGCCTTGTCGTCTATTCCTTATGCACCGGAATATTCATTGCAAGCCATGCGATATTTCTATGAAGAGCTTGGCGATAAGCTTTGGGGAGAATATGGTTTCAAGGATGCATTTAACCTGACTGCTGATTGGTTTGCGCCATCTTATCTGGCTATAGATCAGGGACCTATTATTGTTATGATAGAAAATTATCGTACAGGTTTAATATGGAAATTGTTTATGAGTCATCCGGATGTACAAAAAGGATTGAAGAAGTTAGGATTTAAAACACCATACTTAAATTAAAAAGGTTACATAATTATGAAAAACATGTTTTTTAATAGTGTATTAGTTGCTTTCGTTCTGCTTGTTGCTTCGTGCAGCAAGCAGCCGGAAGCTAAGGTTGATGTGATGTCATTCAATATTCGTCTGGACCATGTAGCGGATAGTTTGAACAACTGGAAATATCGTAAAGATGCTGCGGCACAAATGATCACTTATTATGCTCCGGATGTAGTAGGTATGCAGGAAGTATTAAAGAACCAGTTGGATGACCTGAAGAACCGCCTTCCGCAATATACGGTTTTAGGTGTGGGGCGTGCCGATGGAAAAGAAAAGGGGGAATACTGTTCCCTGTTTTATAAGACCGATCGTTTCGATCTTGTGAAGAGTGGAAATTTCGGTTTGAGTGAAACACCCGATTCTATAGGAATAAAAGGCTGGGATGCTGCTTGCGAACGCATTGTGACGTGGGCTGTTCTTAAAGATAAAGTCAGTGGTAAAGAATTGGCTGCTTTTAATACACATTTCGATCATATTGGTAAGGTTGCCCGTCGTGAAAGTGCAGTTTTGTTGCTTGCAAAGATACGTGAGATAGCTTCGGATTTACCGGTAGTTATTACGGGAGATTTTAATGGTACTGTTGATTCAGACCCGATTTCTGTTCTTACGGAAGGGGGGATGCAGAATACTTATTCCACATCTGACGTAGTTTATGGTCCTGCATGGAGTTTCCATGATTTTGAGCGTATTCCGGTTGAAGAACGCCAGTTGATCGACTTTATTTTTGTCAATGGACAGGTGGTAGCCAATAAATTCAGAGTGATAGCAGACAAGCCGGACAATGGCTATTTATCCGACCATGCGCCTATTCTGGCTAATCTGACAATTCGATAGTGCCATGACTTCTAAATTATCCTTGGGGCTTGTCGTCTTACCTTTTGTGCCTTCCTCCATTGTGCAAGGCCAAGAACAGGAAGTCCGTAACGAACGCCCCAATATCATCTTTATTATGAGTGATGACCATGCCCGTCAGGCTATGAGTATTTATGGTCATCCTATAGGGAAAGTGGCACCGACTCCGAATATTGACCGTATCGGGCATGAAGGAGCGGTTTTCCAGAATAACTATTGTTGCAATTCTATTTCCGGGCCGAGCCGTGCTGCCATACTCACGGGTAAACATAGCCATAAAAATGGTTTCATGAAGAACTGGGCGAAAGGTTTTGACGGTACGCAACAAACCCTTCCGAAGATATTACAGGCAAATGGTTACGAGACAGCTGTTATTGGTAAGTGGCATCTTATTTCTAAGCCTACAGGTTTCGATCATTGGATGATTCTGGATGATCAGGGAGAATATTGTAATCCGCATTTTATTACTGAAAATGATACCACACGTCATTTGGGGTATGTGACGGATTTGATTACTAAATTCACGGAAGAATGGCTCGACGGGCGGAAAGACAAGAACAAACCTTTCTTTCTGATGATGCATCACAAAGCTGTTCATAGAAACTGGGTACCTGCAGAAAGACATTACCATCTGTATGAGCATACTACTTTTCCACTTCCTGATAATTATTTTGATGTTTATGAGGGCCGTTATGCGGCACAGATGCAAAAGATGAATATCTATTGGGACATGTACGAAGGACACGATCTGAAGATGGTTACCGGTATGGATAGTGACAGTTTACTGTTCGACCCTTGGCCGCATGCTTTTCTGGGGACAATGGAACCGGATGAACGTCGTCGCTTTCTTGATGCATACCGTGATAGAAATAATGAATTCCACTCCAGAAAACGTTCATTCAAAGAAATCGCGGAATGGAAATATCAGCGTTACCTGCAAGATTATATGGGAGTTGTAGCGAGTGTAGACGAAAGTGTGGGAGAGATTCTCGATTATCTGAAACGTACCGGACTGGATAAAAATACGATTGTAGTCTATACTACCGATCAGGGCTTCTACTTGGGAGAACATGGTTGGTTTGACAAGCGTTTCATGTACGAAGAATCTTTCGGCATGCCGATGGTTATGCGCTGGCCCGGACATATCAAGCCGGAAACTCAGGTAACAGGACTGACGCAGAACATAGACTTTGCTCCTACTTTTCTGGATATGTGCGGTATCGAAGTACCACGGGATATGCAGGGTGTATCGTTCCGGGAGTTGGTAGAGACGGGAAAGAAACCGCGTGATTGGCGTAAATCGCTCTATTATCATTATTATGAATTTCCCGGATTTCATAGTGTCCGTGCCCATTATGGTGTAAAGATGGAACGCTACAAATTAATGCACTTCTATGTGGAAGACAAATGGGAACTGTATGATCTGAAAACTGATCCGACAGAAATGCACAATCTGTACGGAAAGCAAGGAATGGAGAAAGTAACTGCTGAACTAATGGCAGAACTTGCACGTTTACAAAAACAATATGAAGTTCCTCAGAATTTGTGCAAGTAATATAAAGAACGAAAGAATGAAACATCTGTTATTGACTATAGTCTGCCTGATTGCGTGGACTACTCTTCCGGCGCAGGATATGCGTCAGGATACATATTGTAATCCCTTGAATATAGATTATACCTATATGATTTATAATTCCGACCGGGATATTTCTTACCGTTCGGGGGCCGATCCGGCAGTAGTGGAATTTCGCGGGGAATATTATATGTTCGTAACGCGCTCGCACGGCTATTGGCGTTCCAGGGATTTATTGAACTGGGAGTTTGTAAGTCCCGGTAAGAATTGGTATCCTCAGGGATGCAATGCTCCGGCTGCACACAATTATAAGGACTCTGTGCTTTATGTTGCAGGCGATCCTTCAGGTTCTATGAGCATCCTTTATACCGATGACCCTGCTTCCGGTGATTGGGAAGCTACGCCTGCCATTCTGCATAATCTGCAAGATCCTGATTTGTTTATTGATGACGATGGGAAAGCTTATATGTTCTGGGGATCTTCCAATGTTTACCCTATCCGGGGTATGGAATTAGATAAAAATCACCGTTTCACAAAGAAAGGGGAGACGAAAGAACTTTTCAATCTGGATATGCCTAAACATGGTTGGGAGCGTTTTGGTGAGAATCATACGGATACAGTATTGGGCGGTTACATTGAAGGACCCTGGTTGACAAAACATAATGGTAAATACTATATGCAATATGGTGCGCCGGGTACGGAATTCAATGTTTATGCAGACGGAGTATACGTAGCAGATCATCCGATGGGACCTTATACCTATCAGAAACATAATCCGGTATCTTATAAACCGGGTGGTTATATGAATGGTGCCGGGCATGGAAGCACTGTGCTTGGTCCCGGCGGACAGTATTGGCATTTTGCTTCGATGTCTCTTTCCATCAATGTGAACTGGGAACGTCGTCTCTGTATGTTTCCTGCCGGATTCGATAAAGATGGTGTTATGTATGTGGATACCCGTTTTGGAGATTATCCCCGTTATGCTCCTGCCGTGCCGGGTAAGGCAGGACAGTTCCGAGGGTGGATGTTGCTCTCTTACGGCAAGCCGGTTACCGCCTCTACTGTAAAAGGAGAGTTCCAACCTTCTGCATTGACTGATGAACTGACTAAGACATTCTGGTTGGCTGAGGCTAACGATGAACGCCAATGGGTAATGATCGATCTGGAAAAACCGGCTGCTGTATCTGCTATTCAGATCAACTATCATGATTACCAAAGTGATATGTATGGTCGTTATGAAGGGCTTCGCCACCGCTATGTGATTGAGGGTTCATTGGATGGACAGAATTGGGAAATATTGGTTGACCGCAAAGAAAGTTATAAAGATACCCCGAATGATTATGTTGAACTCGGACAATCCCAATCTGCGCGTTATATCCGCTATAAGAACATAGATGTACCGACCCCGAACTTGGCAATTTCTGAACTTCGGGTATTTGGATTGGGCATGGGGAAAACACCGCAACAGCCGAAGAAATTAACCCTTGATCGCCATGCGGACCGTCGTGATATTACTATCAGTTGGGAACCGGTCAAAGGTGCACAGGGATATAATGTGTTATGGGGTATTGCTCCCGATAAACTTTATAGCTCCTGGATGGTATATGGCAATAATGAATTACTTATGAAATCTCTTACCACCGATCAGGATTATTATTTCTGTGTGGAAGCATTTAATGAGAATGGTGTATCTTTACGTTCAGAAGTGAAACATGTAAAATGACAATGCTATGAAACGATTAATCAGTGCTATTTGTGTTCTTTTCTTCCTGTTACCTTTGCCTGCTCAGGAAACGTACCAGAAAGAAATCTTTATCTCTTCCCGGGGAGATACCTTGCAGTATCGCTTGCTGCAACCGGAAAATATGAAAAAGAGTGAGAAGTATCCTTTGGTGCTCTTTCTGCATGGTGCAGGGGAGCGTGGTAATGATAATGAGAGGCAATTGACCCATGGTGGACAAATGTTTTTGAATCCGGTGAACCGGGAGAAATACCCGGCATTCGTGCTCGCACCACAGTGTCCCGAAACGGGCTATTGGGCATACTCGGCACGTCCTGAATCATTTTTGCCGAATGAGATGCCGTTGAACGAACCGATAACTCCGATTTTTCAGACAGTGAAGGATTTGCTGGATACTTATCTGGCAATGCCTCAGGTTGATAAATCGCGTATTTATATCATTGGACTTTCTATGGGAGGAATGGGAACCTTTGACATGGTTGTCCGTTTCCCGGAGATATTTGCTGCTGCTGTGCCTATTTGCGGTACAGTAAATGTGGCGCGCCTGAAAGCTGTCAAGTCTGTAAAGTTTCGTATTTTCCACGGTGATGCTGACAATGTGGTTACACCTGAAGGTTCGCGTGCGGCATACAGGACTTTGAAGAAGGAAGGTGCTGATGTGGAATACATTGAGTTTCCGGGATGTAATCATGGTAGCTGGAATCCGGCTTTCAATTATCCCGACTTTATGAGTTGGCTGTTCAGTCAGAAGAAATAGTTTAAAGAAAAATGGCAAGTAGATTTATCCTGCTTGCCATTTTTCTTTAAACTATTTTTCTTCATAATCCCCGTTAGCTTTAATCAGCTCAATCAGCTTTTCTACAGCTTCTTCTTCGGGAATATTCTTTTCAATGCATTCTTTCTTCTTATACAGACTGATTTTCCCACGTCCGGCACCTACGTAGCCATAGTCAGCATCAGCCATTTCTCCGGGACCATTGACGATGCAGCCCATAATACCTATTTTCAATCCTTTCAGGTGTGAAGTAGCGGCTTTTACACGTGCTATGGTGCTTTGAAGGTCGAACAGGGTACGTCCGCATCCGGGGCAGGAGATATATTCCGTTTTGCTGGTGCGTATACGTCCTGCTTGCAGAATACCAAAGGCTGTGGCATCTACTACGGCATGAGTGAGATTTCCCTGGTTGAACAGGAAAATACCATCGCAAAGACCGTCGAAGATAAGTGCTCCCATGTCGGCAGCAGATTTTATCTGCAAGTCCTCTGCTTCATTTTCAGCATAGTGCTGGAAGAATACAACCGGATTTTTCAGTCCTTCCTGCATCAACTGGTGAACTAAAGCACGATGTTCCCCAAGTCGGTTAGGATGGTTGCTCTGTGATATAATGACTACTTCAGGATGATATTTCAGACAAGCAATCACTTCTTCCGTTTGTGCCATGTAAGGCATAAACATGAATTTCAAATCGGCTTGGCAATTGCCCATAAGTGGCATCTGCTGGTAATTGAAAGCCGGATAGGTTCCAGGCTCTTCTTCCCATACATCCGCATCCAGGATGTATTCCACTCCTTCTTCACGAGTTTCCGGTAAGGCACGTCCGGCGTAGATATAATCCGGAATGAATTGCGGGTTCGTATCAAATTTTCCGTCCATGCGTTCGGCAATGACTACAGGCAGGTGATTCCCACCTATGTTGCGTACGGCAGTTGTCTCACGTCGTACCGGAGAAAGATAGTTGAAACCTTCTGCTTCCACTCCGGGTATGTAAGGGTGATCCTGGTGCTGCATGATGTAATCCACCAACTTTCGTGCTACAGGTATTTCTGCTTCCGGAGCTTCGCTCAAAGAAACGCGGATGGTATCACCCAGGCCGTCGGCTAGCAATGCACCGATGCCCAATGCAGACTTGATACGTCCGTCCTCACCATCCCCGGCTTCTGTAACGCCAAGGTGCAACGGGAATTGCATTCCTTCCTTTTCCATTACAGCAGCTAACAAGCGAACCGTTTTTACCATTACTACTGTATTGGAGGCTTTGATGGAGATAACAACATCTGTAAAGTCTTCTTTTACACAGATGCGCAGGAACTCCATGCATGATTCCACCATACCTTCCGGTGTATCGCCGTAGCGAGACATAATGCGGTCGGACAGTGAGCCATGATTTACACCGATGCGGATAGCTGTATGATTCTCCTTGCAGATATTCAGGAAAGGAACGAATCGGTCATGTATCTTCTGCAACTCTTGTGCATACTCTTCGTCTGTATATTCCAGATGCTTGAAGGTGCGTGCGGCATCTACATAGTTTCCCGGATTGATACGCACTTTCTCGACATACTGTGCAGCTACATCTGCTACCTTTGGGTTGAAGTGGATGTCGGCAACCAGTGGAACCATATATCCGTCCCGGCGCAAACCGGCATTGATGTTCATCAGGTTTTCCGCTTCTTTAATGCCTTGTGCTGTCAGACGTACATATTCACCTCCGGCATCTACAATACGTTTAGCCTGTGCCACGCTGGCTTCTGTATCCTGTGTGGCGGTGTTTGTCATACTCTGTATGCGTATAGGATTGGAGCCGCCCATAGGGGTGGCTCCAATATTTACTTCTGATGTTTCCCGTCGGGAATAGTTGAATAAATCCACTAATTACTCCTTTTTAATTCGTTTTATACTCGTACTTTACTTCTTTCAGCTCCTCGTTCGCCTTTACGATTTTCTTTTTCAGCCCTTCTTTGTAGGCTGCAAAAGTTTCAGCGAGATCGGCATCGCTTAAAGCTAGCATTTGTATAGCAAGAATGGCAGCGTTCATGGCGCCATTGATGGCAACTGTGGCTACAGGGATTCCGGGAGGCATCTGAATGATAGAGTAGAGAGCATCTACGCCATCCAGCACAGAACCTTTAACGGGAACTCCGATGACAGGCAGTGTAGTGTTGGCAGCGATGACTCCGGGCAGAGCGGCGGCCATGCCGGCGGCTGCGATTATCACTTTAACGCCGCGTCCGCGGGCGTTCTTTGCAAAATCCTCTACAGCTTCCGGAGTGCGGTGTGCAGAAAGAGCGTTCATTTCGAACGGTACATGTAAATCATTCAGCAGTTGAGCGGCCTTTTCCATAACAGGAAGGTCGGAGGTGCTGCCCATGATGATGCTTACTAATGGAGACATAATTATTTAGTTATTAGTGTTTAGTGATTAGTGATTAGCAAACTTCTCAATATCAATGCTAATCACTAACCACTAATAGTTAATCGTTAATCAACGCTTTGTAGGCAGCAGCATCCAGTAATGAATCGAAATCTGCATCAGCATCCGGTTTCATTTTGATGAGCCAGCCTTCACCGTACGGATCTTTGTTAACCAGTTCCGGTTGGTCAGCAAGAGCCTCGTTTTGCTCCAGGATTTCTCCGCCTACGGGCAAGAAAAGATCCGAAATGGTTTTTACTACTTCAATGGTTCCGAATACTTCGTCGGCTGCCAATGTTTCACCCTCTGCTTGGATATCTACGAATACGATATCGCCTAATTGTGCCTGGGCGTAATCGGTGATACCTACATAAGCTACATCGCCTTCAAGGCGTATCCACTCGTGTTCTTTGGTGTACTTTACATTTTCTGGGAAATTCATGATCATTATTTTTAAAGGTTAATACTTATATTAATTACAAATTACTA
>OHDZ01000339.1_pt1 | contig 19697 bp, 9 predicted proteins | sample 1567161 | NCBI WGS metagenome assembly OHDZ01 (sample SAMEA3879525, study PRJEB24766) | human gut metagenome | biome: human-associated habitat; feature: feces | place: USA | collected 1985/1987 | reverse complement strand
TATTAGTATTAGTATTTCTTTGTATGTCAGTACCGGGAATAGGAGTAGTAGAATCCTGCTACTGAAATTGGCCGGTTAACTCATTATTAGCCTGCAAATTTACGGAAAGAGTTGGGTTTGACAAGAAAATGGGGTGAAAAATGCACAAGTTGAGGGATTTTGCGCAAATATCAGTTGGCTCTATATCTGTAAAAAAGGTAATAAAACCGGTAATTTATCTACCTTTCCGTTCCCGTTTCCTCTGTACTTTTGCAGCGTCTGGATGAGGTCTGCATAACGGGCAGCATCGGATAAACAAGCATTGCTACTTAAATGTTATTATAGAATATGTATATTGAAAAAGTAAATTCCCCTGCTGACGTGAAAAAGTTATCAGTCAGCGAAATGAACGGATTGGGTGGAGAAATCCGCCAGGTGTTGTTAAACAAGTTAAGCTCCCACGGAGGACACGTAGGTCCCAACCTGGGAATGGTAGAAGCCACCATAGCCCTGCATTACGTGTTCGATTCACCAACGGACAAGATAGTCTATGACGTGTCTCACCAAAGTTATACCCATAAGATATTGACAGGCCGCCGGGCAGCGTTTATGAATGCGGACGAGTATGACGAAGTCTCCGGATATTCCGAACCGTCGGAAAGCGAGCACGACTTCTTCGTCATTGGGCATACCTCTACCTCCGTCAGTCTGGCAAGCGGACTTGCCAAGGCGCGTGACCTGAAGGGGGAGGCGGGTAATGTGATTGCCGTCATCGGCGATGGCTCGTTGAGTGGAGGTGAAGCCTTCGAAGGATTGAATGTAGGTGCCGAACTGGGCACGAACTTCATCGTCATTGTCAACGATAACCAGATGTCCATTGCCGAGAATCATGGCGGGCTATACCGCAATCTGCAACAGTTACGCGAAACGGAGGGGCAGGCTCCCTGCAACTATTTTAAGGCAATGGGATATGATTATCTCTATGTGAAGGATGGCAATGACGTGGAGCAATTGATAGAGGCTTTCCGTGAAGTGAAGGACAAGAAGCATCCGGTTGTGGTACATATCAATACCTTGAAAGGTAAGGGATACAAATTGGCAGAAGAGCAAAAAGAACGTTTCCATTACAGTGTTCCGTTCGACCTTGAAACCGGCAATCTGACCGGTGAGTCTGGAGAGGGTGAAGACTATGCCGACCTTACCGCCGGTTATTTGTTGCAGGAGATGAAGAAAGACCCGACTGTGGTGGGCATCACCGCAGGTACACCTACGGTATTTGGCTTTACACCGGAGCGCCGCAAGGAGGCAGGGCGGCAGTTCATCGATATGGGCATTGCCGAAGAGCAGGCTGTTGCCATGGCTTCTGCCATTGCTGCCGGAGGTGGAAAACCGGTATTCGGGGTCTACAGCACCTTTATCCAGCGCGCCTACGACCAGTTGTCCCAGGATCTTTGCATCAACAATAATCCTGCACTGATTCTTGTCTTCTGGGGAAGCTTATCGAGTATGAATGATGTTACCCATCTTTGTCTTTTTGATATTCCGGTCATCGGTAATATTCCGAATATGGTTTATCTGGCACCTACTTGTCGTGAGGAGTATATGGCAATGCTGGAGTGGGGCATCCGTCAAACGGAACATCCGGTTGCCATTCGCGTGCCGGCCAATGGGGTTGTCCGCAGGAATGTAGAACCGGAGAAGGATTACGGCAAGACGCTGAACCGTTATGAGGTGTCCCATCGTGGAGAGAAGGTCGCCATATTGGGACTGGGCTCTTTCTATCAGTTGGGCGAAGCCGTGGCTGCCCGGTTGAAGGAAGAGAAAGGAGTGGATGCCACGCTTGTCAATCCTCGCTACATCACGGGTGTGGACGAGGCTTTGCTCGATGACCTGAAGCGCGACCATACACTGGTCATTACTCTTGAGGACGGAGTGCTGGACGGTGGCTTTGGCGAGAAGATTGCCCGTTATTACGGTCCGTCGGATATGAAGGTACTGAACTATGGTGTGAAGAAAGAGTTTATCGACCGTTACGATGTGGAGGAGCAGTTGAAGAAGAACCGGTTGACGGTTCCGCAGATTGTGGAAGATATCTGTAGGATTTGGTAAGAATTGAAAAAGGAGATGCATCAAACTGCATCTCCTTCTTTTATTTATTTAATACCCAGTTTCTTGGCAATATCCTTAGGCAGTGCATCCTTGTGCACAATGATGTTCATTGTTTTATAGCGCACGAAAGCTTTGGAAGCATACCACAGTCCTTTGTACTTTCCGGCTTCACCCCAAGAGTTCTTTACCATATAGTATTCGTTGCCTTCCTGGTCTTTGGCTATACCGTAAATCAGCATACCGTGGTCGTCAGTAGTTTCCCAGTTGTCGTATGCCAGCTGGCGCTCTTCTTGTGTGCACCACTTCTGCGGTTGAGGCTTGCTGTTCAGTTTCTTTTCTTCGGGTTTCATTTTCAGCCAGTGTGCCATGTCCGAACCGCTCAGTTCTTGCACCTTTTCTGCATCGGGCATTACGGCTATACCGTCGCGTGTGAAGCCTTGTTCGCTTACGTCACTACCCCATGCAATGGTGTAACCCTTATTGATAGCGTTGTCAAACACTTCCATCAACTCGTCGATAGGCAAGTTGTAGGAAGAAGCCCAACGCCAGTTGTCTTGTATTTCCAGGACGAACGGCTGGTAGAAGGGATGGTGGGTATAGGAAGTCAGTGAGATATAGTCATCTGCATTCAGTCCGGTAGATTCATAGAAAGACTTCGGAGTATATTCCTTGCCTTTGTAGGTGAACTTCTCGGGACGTTCGCCCAGATAGATGTCGTGGATGGCAGTGATGGCCTTCTTCCAAAGCGGGTTATTTTCCTTGTCTGCTTGCAGGCTACGGTGTCTTCCCTTGGCAATGGCTGCCACTACGGCATCAGATACGGCTGTCAATTCGGTGTGGTTGCTCAGCGTGTCGCCATACATAACGCCCGGACGCATTTCCTCTTCGGGCACCAGACCGAAAGTTTTCATACCATAAATTACATCGTAGAACGAACCGCCTTGTGAGAACGAAACGTCACCATGTGTACGCACTGCCTTGTCGGCACGGTCCAGATAGGTGTTGTGTACGATAAACATTTCAGAAAAGTCGTATTCGCCTTTGCCCATGCGGAGCAGTTCGGATTCGATGAATGCCAGTCCGGAATAGCACCAGCATGTACCGGCACGGTTTTGGTTCTTAACAGAAGTGATAGGATTTTCTTTTACGGTTGTAAAAATGAAACCTTCCTCTTTCGGAGTGTCTTGTGCTATTGTGTTTAAACTTAATAAACCCAATGCAGCCATCAGTATTGATTTCTTCATCATAATTAAAATGTTATAGATTTATAGTTGCAACTGCAAATATAGATAGAATATCGTAAACAAAAGCTATCTTTGGAGCGTTAATTCTGACACTTATGGAGAAAATAATACGTATCGACGACCATAGCGGTCTTGTTTTGGAGGGCGGCGGTATGCGCGGCGTCTTCACTTGCGGTGTGCTCGACAGCTTTATGGATCGTGGCATTCGCTTTCCCTATACCATCGGCGTCAGTGCCGGAGCCTGCAACGGACTTTCTTATATGTCCGGTCAGCGCGGGCGTGCCAAGTACAGCAATATCGACTTGCTGGAAAAATACAATTACATCGGATTGAAGTATCTGTTGAAGAAGCGGAATATCATGGATTTCGACTTGTTGTTCCAGGAGTTTCCGGAACACATACTTCCCTACGACTACGAGGCATACTTTCATTGTCCCGAACGCTATGTGATGGTAACTACCAACTGCGAGACGGGCGAAGCGAACTATTTTGAGGAGAAGCGGAGTAAAGAGCGCGTCATTGATATTGTGCGTGCTTCGAGCAGTCTGCCGTTTGTCTGTCCCATTACCTACGTGGACAACATCCCGATGCTGGATGGAGGTATTGTGGACAGTATCCCTTTGATGCGTGCCCGTCAGGATGGATTTACCAATAATGTGGTGGTGTTGACGCGCAATCATGGGTACCGTAAGGAAATTCAGGGAACGAAGGTTCCACCTTTTATATATAAGAAATATCCGCTATTGCGTGAAGCCATCAACCGCCGCAGCATTGTCTATAATCAACAGTTGGAGCAGGTGGAACGGATGGAAGCCGCCGGGGAAATCGTTGTGATCCGTCCACAAAAGCCGGTAGTGGTAGACCGCATCGAGCGTGACATCAAGAAGCTGACGGAGCTTTATGAAGAAGGATACCGGTGTGCGGAACAGTTTGCTTTTCGTTTTTGATTCTGAGAGAGTATACTATGAGAGCTGGTGCAATTAGCATCTGCTCCCATATTGTTTTCATTCTTTTCTATTAATTTGCTGCTAAAGCTAAAGTTTATTTAGCAAAAAACACGCGTAGAATACCTTTAGAAAGGGGATGTATCAAAAATACCACCTTTCGTAACATTTGTTATAGGTGCAAATCCTGGTTTCGCTTAATTTTGCTGACACAAAACTCAATTGCAGAATTGGTTTATTATTAACTTTAAATTAATAGATATGTTGAAAAGCATTAGTCTCAGGCTTTGCACACTAATTGTGCTTCTTTTTGTGGGCATTCTTTCCTTTGCCCAGCAAGTTCAGGTAAAAGGTACTGTCGTTGAAAAATCGAGTGGTGAATCCATTATCGGTGCTTCTGTCATGGAAGTAGGTTCCAACAGCAATGGAACAATTACGGATATTGATGGAAATTTCACGCTGTCTGTAACTTCCGGTGCCACATTGTCCGTATCCTATATAGGATATAAAACCGTTACAGTAAAGGCACAGCCCACTTTACGCATTGAGTTGACGGAAGATTCCCAGTTGATTGATGAAGTAGTGGTGACCGGCTATATGTCCGAGAAGAAGGCCAGTTTGACCGGTTCGGTGGCTGTGGTCAAGATGAAGGATGTAGCAGATATTCCTACGGGAAATGTGTTGTCGAGCTTGCAGGGACGTGTTGCCGGTATGAACATTACGACTGACGGCACACCGGGCGGTGGAAATACTTCTACATTGGTCCGTGGTAAGTCATCTTTCCGAAATGATGCCAATTCCCCGCTTTATGTCATTGACGGTGTGATGACCCGTGAGAACATCTCGTCTATCCTTTCTTCCAATGATGTAGAATCCATTCAGGTATTGAAGGATGCCGCTTCCGCTTCTATTTATGGTGCACAGGCTGCCAATGGTGTGATTATCATTACTACCAAACGTGCCAAGAAAGGGGAGACCCGTGTGGATTTTGATATGTCGTTGACTTTGCAGACCTATCAATGTGGCTTTGATATGTTGAATGCAGATGAGTGGGGCCAGGTTTATTGGTCGGCTTATAAGTATGCCAATAATGGAGCTACGCCAAGCAGCGAAATATATGGTAATGGTGCAACTCCCCAACTTCAAGACTATATCGGCCTGAATGGAGCTAAAGTACATGCCGTTGATACGGATTGGCGCGATGTGGTTTATCGCACTGCCTTGATGCAGAATTACAGTGCGACACTTTCAAAGGGCTCTGACAATGGTGCCTTCTCGTTAGCGTTGAACTATCTCGACCATGACGGTCTGGTAGAGAATACGAATTTCCAGCGTATCAATACCCGCATCAGTTCTAACTATCATTATCTTGACAATCGCTTGCGCATCGGCGAGAACGTTGCTATCAATCGTTGGACACAGACCCTCAGTCCGGCCGGTGTAGATGAGAATGCCATCAAACAGCATCCTGCCAAGACGGTTTATGATGAGAATGGCAATTATAACGATGCCATCAATGATGTTTTGGGTGATGCCCCCAATATGGCACGTTTGTTGGAGAATGAAAAACAGAACAAACATGATTACTGGCGTATCTTTGGTAATGCATTCCTTGAAATTGAACCGATTAAGAACCTGGTGCTGAAAACCAATTTCGGTATGAATTATTATGATGAAACCAACAAAACTTTTGAGCCGGCATGGGCACGCGATGAGGTCAATAAGCTGACTCAATCATCCAACAAAAGACTGGATTGGGTATGGACCAATACCGTGACTTATAGCAAAGCTTTTGGAAAGAACAATCTGACTGCACTTCTTGGTACAGAAGCCAAGAAGAACCATTCGGAATCCATGTTCGGTTATGGTACGGGACTGGCTGTAGAAGATGAAGATTATATTTATCTCGACGGTGTGACTGCCGGTAAGAATGTAGGTGCCGGTGCTTCCAATTATGGCATGGTGTCTTACTTTGGTAAAGTGAATTATGATTATGAAGGACGGTATCTGGCTTCTGTTACGGTACGCCGTGATGCTTCTTCCCGCTTGGCAAAGGGTAATAATGTGGATTACTTCCCTTCAGTGTCGGCAGGCTGGCGCATTTCAAGTGAGAAGTTTATGGAAGCGACCAAGAATTGGTTGGCAGATTTGAAACTACGTGCTTCATGGGGTATCAATGGTAACGATATTATTGATAATGAGGCCCCCTATACTAAATACTTGATTAGTCTGAAGGATGCAAGCTACAACATGAACGGTGATGGAACGACTTTGGCTCCCGGTGGTTACAAAGTGAGGTCTACCAATCCCGATTTGAAGTGGGAGAGTACAAGACAACTCAATATTGGTGTGGACGCCGCTTTCCTGAATGGACGTCTGAGTGCTTCTCTCGATTATTTTGATAAGAAGACAAGTGATATGCTTGTAGAGAAACCGTATATTGCTGTCATTGGCGAGGGTGGTTACTGCTGGTATAATGGTGGTACGATGAACAATAAAGGTTTCGAGATGGCATTGACCTGGAATGATAAGGTGAAGGATTTCCAGTATAATGTAGCATTTAACCTTTCATATTACAAGAATGAAGTGACAGAGCTGTCGGAAGAAATTTACTATACTTATGGTGGCGGTAATGGTGTTGACAAGACCTTGGTTGGTCAACCGTTCGGTTCATGGATGGGCTTCAAGACAGATGGAGTGTTCCGTACCCAGCAGGAGGTGGATGAGTATAAATCCAAATATAATGTACAGTTTGGCGCTCCCGGAGTAGGACGTATTAAATACGTGGATGCTGATGGTAACGGTACGATTGATACGAACGACCGTGTATGGTTGGGGTCTGACAATCCGAAAGTGATTGCAGGTCTGAATCTTGGGGCATCTTGGAAAGGCTTTGACCTCAGCATGTTCTTCAACGGTATGATTCGTGATGCCTATAACAACTCCAAATATTATACGGATTTGTTCCAATGCTGGACCGGTAATCATTCTACCCGCCTGCTCGATGCCATGCATGCCTACGAGAACTTTGAAAAGACGGGTGTTTACAATAGCAGTGTACCTGCTTTAACCACCCTTAACAGCAACAATGAGCACGAAGTTTCTGAGTTCTATATTGAAAATGGTTCGTATATCAAGCTGAAAAGCCTGACATTGGGTTATACGCTTCCTAAAGCAGCTCTCGACAAGATGAAGATGCGTCATGCGCGCATTTATTTCCAGGCTCAGAATTTGTTTACGATTACCGGTTATACGGGTGCCGACCCTGAAGGTCTGGGCTATCCTTATCCGTTGCCCCGTACGTTCTCTTTGGGATTATCATTTGGTTTCTAAACTTTAAAACTATACTATTATGAAATTGAAACATTTATATATGCTTGGCGCAGTAGCGCTGATGACTGCAAGCTGTAATGAAGACCGTTTCCTGGATTTGAAGCCCCAGGGTAGCTTGAACGAAGATATTATGACTTCTACAGAAGGTGCCGACCTTTTAGTGAATGCCGCGTATGCAGCTTTGGGTGGTCCCGAGGGACAGAGTTGGAGTGTATGGTGTCATCCTACTTCCAATTGGACTTATGGTGAGGTGCGTTCGGATAATGCCTATAAAGGCGGTGGTGGTGTCGGTGACCTTAATGAAGTGCACCGTATGGAGACATTTGATATGGATGCAACCAATGGATTCTTGGACAGCAAGTGGTATCATCTATATTGCAGTGTACAGCGTTGTAACTCTGCATTGCGCGTACTGAATGCTGCAACAGATGAGCAGGTAAACGGACGTGTATCCCGCATTGCGGAGATGAAAGTGCTTCGTGCCCATTATTATTTTGAATTAAGCCGCCTTTTCAACAAGATACCTTATTTTGATGAGAACGTTGAGATTTCCCAATATCCGGATATTCCGAACAATGAGTTTACCCGTGACGAGATTCTGAGTATGCTGGCCAAGGAGATGCTTGATGCCGCCGAACAGCTTCCTGCATCACAGCCGGAGGTAGGGCGTATTCATAAATACATAGCACTGGCCTATGCGGCTAAAATCAAGCTGTACCAGGCGTATCAGCAAGATGAGATTACGCATGCCGTAACTTCCATCAATAAAGAGCTGCTGAGGGAAGTCGTTTCGCTTTGCGACCAAGTGACTGCCAGCAACCGTTACGGTTTGCTTGACGATTTCCAGGGATTGGATTTAGTAACTAATGAAAACGGTAAAGAATCTGTTTTTGCCATTCAATATTCCATGAATGACGGTACCGAAAGTGCCGGCCGCATCAACTGGAGCAATCTGTTGAATTCTCCGGGTGGAGGCAGCCCTTACGGAGGTGACGGTTTCTTCCTGCCCAGTCAAGATCTGATAAATGCTTACCAGACAGATGCAAACGGTCTGCCCGATTTTAATTATCAGTCAAAGTCTGATTATAGTTGGGCGGTATTGAACAATGGGGTTTATACTTTACAAAACACGACTCCCAATGTAGACCCGCGTCTCGATTTTGTTGTGGGCCGTCCTACTATAACTTGGAAAACTTATCCGGACAAGCCGTGTGAGGGATGGGTGCGTGATAAGGATACTTATGGCTATAATTGCGCGAAGCGCTTCTGGGTTTCTCCGGAAAGTAGTGATATGTTTAATGGCTGGCCTTGGGGGGCTTCACAGTTGAACTGGCAGATTATACGTTACGCGGATATTCTTCTTTGGAAAGCTGAGGCTCTTATTGAACTCAATGAAGGCAATGGACTCGAAACTGCCCGTGATTTGATTAATCAGATACGCAATCGTGCCCGGAACAGCGCCTATGTAAAGGATTTCAACGACCATTCCAAATATGCGGCCAACTACCTTGTCAATCCTTATCCTGCTGATGTCTGGAATCAGGATTATGCCCGTCAGGCCCTCCGTTGGGAAACACGTCTGGAGAAGGCTTTGGAAGGTGAACGTTTCTTCGACCTAGTCCGTTGGGGCATAGTGGAAACAACCATGAACAAGTACATTACCGCGGAGTCGGACAATCGCATTTATTATGCCAATGCGCACTTTACGGGTGGAAAGGATGAGTATTATCCGGTTCCGAACAATCAATACGGATTTTCTGGAGGCAAGTATGTACAGAATCCCGGTTATGCTCCGTTCAACTAATTATATTTTGAAATAAAAACGTAAGGGAGGGGAAACGTTTGTTTCCCTCTTTTCCTTTAAACAATCTTTTATTATGAAAAACTTTGCCTATTCTATATTAGGCTGTCTATTGCTTTCTTTGAATGCAGCTTTTGCTCAAAAAACATGGTCGTTTGACGGGCAGGACCCCTTACTTTCCTGTGACGGTAAGTCATTGTTGAATTTGTACACTATAAAGGAAATACCAGAATTTGTTACCGGAGTCGAAGGTAAAGCCCTTCGTACAGACGGGTATTCCACTTGGATGGATACAACCACGGAAGGAGATGTTTCGTCGTTGTCCGGATGGTTTGCTCTGGAATCTTATCCGACGGATACTGCTGCCTTTATGGGAATCAGAGACATGGCAGGAACATCTGTAGCGGTATGTGTAGACCGTTATGGTGAGCTGCTGTTGGGAATGGGGCAGAATGGCTCATACTCTTACTGTTCATTAAAGACAAAAGTCGACCGTTTCAAGTGGCTGCATGTGGTCCTTGATTTGAGTAATGAATCGGTTTGCTTGAATGGACAGAGGATGAGTGCAGAGGTATGGCCCCGGAACTTGCAGGATGGTGAAATGATGTTTCGGGTAGGTAAGGATTTCAGGGAAAAGAAGGTTTGGATGTACGATGTTACGGCTATAAACGGGTTGATTGACGGGATAAGCCTCACTCCCTTTTCCGATGATTCGTCTGCATGGAGAGACGAGATTGCCTTAGGATTGAAGAAGACTCCGGTTTTGGCTATTCCGGAAACCCGTTTTGCGAAGGACTTCAACCGTCCTCGCTATCATCTGTTGCCGGCTGCCAACTGGACGAATGAGACGCATGGTTTACTTCTTTATAAAGGTAAATATCATATATTCAATCAGAAGAATGCTTCTGCAATCTTCCTGGGACAGATAAATTGGGGACATTTCAGCAGTCCCGATATGCTTCATTGGACGGAGGAAAAGCCGGCTTTGACTCCTGATGCTGCTTATGACAAGAATGGAATATGGTCCGGGCATGCTGTTATCAATGATGACGGTATCCCCCAGCTGATATACACAGCCGGTGGAGACAAGATGGGAGTGGGTATTGCTTTTCCAAAAGATACTGCGTTGATAGAATGGGAGAAATATGCGGGTAATCCGGTTATTGCCGAGAAGCCTGCCGGATATACCCGTACGGACATGCGTGACCAGTATGTTTGGAAAGAGGGTGATGTCTGGTATATGATTATCGGTTTCGGCATTGAGCAGACCGATACACCCCACGGGGCTTTGCTGCTTTATAAATCGGCGGACTTGAAGAGATGGGATTTTGTACATTTGCTGTTTGAGGGCAATCCGGAAGTGGATGACTCCGGTATTTTCTGGGAAATGCCGGTCTTTAAGAAGATGGGCGGCAAATATGTTCTTTTGGTGAATAGGGTTCCTCATAAAGGCATACCTGCGCGTTGCCAGTATTGGATAGGAGATTTCAAGAATGAAAAGTTTATACCGGACAACCCAGTCCCTCAAAATCTGGAGGTCATCAATCGCTTGCTGTCCCCCTCTGTTGTTGAGACTCCGGAAGGGGATGTTGCTGCCATTGCCATTATACCCGATGAAATAGGAGGGGAGGCCACTTATGAACAAGGATGGGCACATCTCTACAGTATGCCCAGAAGATGGCAGCTGAAAGATGGGAAACTATGCCAAACACCCCATCCCGTGATGAAACAATTGCGTGAACAACCGACGGTTTATTCCAGACAGGCATTGACTGCTGCGAAACCGTGCATTGTGAGCAGAAGGGAACATCAGCTTGAAGTCAAGGCGACTTTTTATCCCGGTGACGCAAAACGGTTTGGATTTACATTGTGTAAGAATCCGGATAATAGCGAATATAGCCTGATTTATTATGATGTGGAGAAGGAGGAACTTATTGTGGACCAGACGCATTCTTCCTTGCGTGCACACATTCCTTTGAAGATTCGTAAGGATCATTATCGGTTGGATACTGCTAAACCGGTGGAGATTCGTTTGTTTATTGACGGTTCTGTAGTGGAAGGATTTATTAATAACGAAGATGCGTTCACTACAAGAATCTTCCCTTTGAAAGAAAATAGTACGCTATTGGAGCTATTCTCTGATGGAAAAACAACGGAAGTTGCTGCCGAAGTTTGGAAACTGAAAGATGTAAAGGTAAAGATGAACTTTTAATGAAAATACAGAAAATGAAGATACCAGCTATATTGGGTGCACTTTTATTGGCAGGAACATTGTCTGCCGGTGCACAAATGAATTCAGACAGTTTATACAAAGAGCCGTATCGTCCTCAGTATCATTTCAGTCCGGAGAAGGGATGGATTGGTGATCCCTCGGGATTCATGTACTATCAGGGTAAATATCATATGTACTGGTGGGGCAAAGTCGAATCTACAGATTTGGTACATTACCAACAGATAACCCCTTATGCCATGACCGGAACGGATGACAATATCAGTTACTTCACCGGTTCTGCGGTCATAGACAAGAACAACACGGCCGGCTTCGGCAAGGGGGCTTATGTGGCGGCTTACACCGTTTTTGAGAAGGACTCCAAGAAACAGGCGCAGGGCATCTCTTTCAGTCATGACGGAAAGACATTTCATTATTATGAAGGTAACCCGGTTCTGGACCTTTGGAGTACGGAATTCAGGGACCCTACCGTCTTCTGGCACGAGCCGACCCAAAAATGGGTGATGGTTGTAGCCAAGGCCCTGGAGAAGAAAATAAAGTTTTATACCTCTCCTGATTTGAAGAGCTGGACTTGGACCAGTGATTTTGGCCCTGCCGGTGACAGTGAAAAGTCTTGGGAGTGCCCGGATTTATTCCAGTTGCCGGTTGACGGGGATTCTGACAAGAAAAGGTGGGTGATGGTCGTATCTGTAAACTGGGCGCAAGAACAATATTTTATAGGAGACTTCGACGGCACTTCTTTTAAGCTGATGGAGAACCATCCTGCAGAGCCTCTATATGTGGACAAAGGGCTGGACTTTTATGCATCCCGCACATTTCAGGATTTTGACGGAACGTTGGATTCCAAAATTTCGATGGGCTGGGTTGCAACCTGGGACTATGCACCGGTAGCTCCATCGAAGTATGGGAAGGGCTTCTGGTCCATTCCCCGTAATCTGGAACTGAAGACATACAAGGAAGGCGTGAGGCTGGTGCAGAAACCGGTGGAACAGTTGCAAACACTTCGCCATAAGCCTGCATCGGTGAAACGTGCTTTATCGGTGGGAACACAGAGGTTACCCGGCTTTGTTCCCGATGAGAATGTCTACGAACTCGATGCTTCGTTTTCTACTGACGTATCCAACACCTTTGGCTTGAATTTGTGTGTGGGTGAAGGGCGCAAAGTGGTGGTCAGCTATGATACGGATTCACATAATCTGGTGATTGACCGCACCCATTGCTCCGATGTGCAGATTCCTAAATTCAGCCGTATGGCATATGCCAGGGTGGAACCGGTAGATAATAAGATACGTTTGCATATATTTGTAGACAAATCGAGTATTGAAATCTTTGCCAATGACGGGAAGGATGTATTCACATTATTAACCTATCCGGGCGAGGCTCAAACCGGTATCGAACTTTTTGCGCAGAAGAAGGGGACGAAGATGGAGTTGGATGCCTGGATGCTTAAATCAATATGGAGATGAGGAATTTATTGTTTGCATTGCTGCTTTTGCCTTTGATGGCCTCTTGTGTGAAGGATACGGCACAAGTGACTTTGGACTCTTTGCTGGATGAAATGATATCTGTAGAAGAATCCGCACGTTATCCGCTGGTGCCATATCGTTGCCTGCAAGTCAGCAGTTATGACCGCTCCTCCGTGTCTCCCGATTCGCCGGGATGGTTTGCCAACAATGATGGCTATGGCATTGTCTGTACGGATACGGTTGATGGGAGAGTGGAACGTGTGATGTTCGATGAAAAGGGCCCTGGAGCTATTACCCGTATCTGGATAACCACAGTTGACAAGCGTGGGACTTGGAGATTTTATTTTGATGGCGAAAGTACTCCCGGATGGATAGTTCCTGCCTATGATTTGATGCGTTTCGGAATACCCAGGTTGGGTAGGGGACTGCTTCAACCCCACACCAGCTATACTCCGGACGGGAAAGGCGGCAATACTCTTTTCCTGCCCATCCCTTTTGCCCGGAGTTGTAAAATTACATTTGAAGACGAACCGGGCATTGCGCCTACTCCCAAATACTATCACATCAATTATCGCAAGTATCCCGAAGGAACTTCTGTGGAAACCTTCTCTGCGGCATCCGTAGCCCGCGTCGGTAAAAAGATTTCAGAGGTAGATGATGCCTTGCTGCATCCTGCATCCCGTTCCGGTTTGCAGGTGGACAAGAAGCGGCAGGTGCTCCAGCCGGGCGATTCTTTGTGGATTGACCTGCCGCAAGGGGAAAATGCGGTTTATGAAATCAGTTTCCAGCTCGCGAATGCAGATTCTACGGCTTATGCCCAACTGATGCGCAATCTTATATTTAAGGCTGATTTTGACGGCCGGTCTACGGTTTGGGTTCCTCTTTCGGATTATTCGGGAGGGGGTATGGGTGCTCCGGCTGTTGATAGCTGGTTCTTGTCTGCAGACGGACAAGGCAAGGTGGTGAGCCGCTGGCTGATGCCCTACAAGACAGAAGGCAGACTATTGTTACAAAATATCTCCGCACACACTGCAGACGTGAGTATGGAAGTGGGAACGGCACCTTTGCCATGGGGAGGGCGTTCCCTCTATTTCCATGCTTCCTGGCGCCAGCAGACCGGACTTCCGGTTTATGAGCGTCCGGATGATGATGCAAATTGCCGGGAGTGGAACTTTGCCACATTGACCGGACGAGGCATATACAAAGGGGATGTCCTGACTCTGTATAACCATTCGCGTGCCTGGTACGGAGAAGGGGATGAAAAGATATGGGTAGATGATGATGTTTTTCCATCGCATTTCGGTACCGGAACAGAAGATTACTACAATAGTTCGTGGGCTCCGGTCGTAATATTCCAAACGCCTTTTGGTGGCGCACCCCGTGCCGACCAGGCGAGTTCTCACGGTTATAATACATTCTTCCGTACAAGGAATTTGGACGGTATACCGTTTTCTTCATTATTGCGTTTCGACATTGAATTGTTGAGTTGGGTAAGGGGAACTGTAGATTATGCAACTACCGTTTACTGGTATGGAGATATGGGAGCGAAAGCTGTTGATACTTCAGGACTTGAGGAAGCAGCCCAAGACTTGCTACCCGTTCCCGGCGATTTATCTAAATATCGAAGAGAAAATAGCATAGAATTTGAGGAAACAACTCCAATAGCCTCTTCTCCATCCATTCATTTTGACAAGCAGAGTATGCTTGGTTTCGTTGACGGGCAATGGAGTGGAGGAACCCAACTCTTGTGTATTGGTGGAAAACCGGGTGATTCTGTAGAGTTTGAGTTCAATCAATTGGAAGACTGTCCTTATCAACTGGTGGTGTATGCCACGAAAGCTCCTGATTATGGCATAGTTTCTTTTTCCGTAAATGGACAAGATACACATATAAAGTGGGATGGATATGATACAAAAGTTACTCTTTCTGACCCTATTTCTTTAGGATGCTATAGTCCGGTGCGTGGAGCATTGACTTTGAAAATATCTTTGTCAGGAGCTAACCCAAAAGCTGTTGAGGAGAAGAATTTGTTTGGATTAGATGCTATACAACTTATGAAAAAACAATGATATTATGAAAGAGAGGATACTGATACTTTTACTACTGGCTACTGTTTGTAGTATGCAGGCACAAAATATTCACATGGCACTACGTCCGGATGATTTACTGATAGATAATTTTGAAGGAGATACTTTTGGAAACTGGATATTGGAAGGAAATGCTTTTGGCAATTCACCAGTTTCTATGGAACGTTTGTCAATATGGGGGGATAATAGGTTTGAAGGAAATCGGATGGCTTCTAGCTTTGTCAATGGAGATGCCGGTACCGGTGTATTGAAGTCACCTCTTTTCAGGATAGAACGCAGATATGTTAATTTTCTGATAGGTGGGGGTGTTGATTATCAGCGGGAGTATGTAGCCCTTTGGATTGATGGAAAGGAGGTGAAAAGAAGTACGGGGTATAATAGACGTGTCATGGAATATGAGTCTTGGGATGTTGCTGAATATATGGGAAAAAATGCCCGGATTGTTTTAGTGGACCAATCAAAAGAGGGCTGGGGATTTATCAATGCCGACTGTTTCTACCAGTCTGATACCAAATTGGAAAAAGAAATTTTTGCGAAAAGAATGTTGGTAACTCACCGTTATTTGAATATTCCGGTAAAGATGGGAGCGGTTATAGAACAGATGGATATATGGATTGGTGATAAAATGGTACGTAATATGGAAGTGGAGCTTGGCGGCGATGAACCTGATTATTGGGTTACATTGGAGGTCAAGGATTGGATTGGGCAAGAATTACGGATAGAGGCGAGTAAGAGTCCTAATGTAGAGCAAGCTTTGAATCAATGCTTTTGTTCTGAAACTCCTAAGGAAGAGAACTTGTTTTATAAAGAACCGTTACGTCCTAAAGTACATTTTACTTCTCGCCGGGGATGGCTGAATGATCCGAATGGTCTGGTTTGGCATGAAGGGGAGTGGCATCTGTTTTATCAGCATAATCCCTATGGCTGTATTTGGGGTAATATGACATGGGGGCATGCTGTGAGCCGGGATTTGGCACATTGGACTGAGTTGGGGGATGTATTACATCCGGACTCGTTGGGACCTATTTTTTCCGGTTCGGTAGTTGTTGATAAAAAGAATACGCTGGGGTGTCAACAAAATGGAGATACAGTATTGGTTGCTGTTTATACTTCGGCAGGTGGATTCGGGTATCACACCCGGCATTTGCAACATTCACAAAGTATAGGATATAGTTTGGATAAGGGGCGTAATTGGGTTACTTTTTCCGGTAATCCGGTACTTCCCACGTTGGTCAGGTACAATCGTGATCCTAAGGTGACGTGGCATACGCCGACTGGCAGATGGATTATGGTATTGTACTTGGATAAGCAGGAGTATGCTATCTTTTCATCTCCCAATTTGATGGATTGGACTGAAACGGACCGTTTTAAATTAGAGGGGGCGGATGAGTGTCCCGACTTTTTTGAAATGTCCGTAACCAATGAACCTACTGTCCGGAAATGGGTCTTTACCGGGGCGAACAGTACCTATTTGGTTGGGAGTTTTGATGGATATCGTTTTCGGACTGAGACGAAACCTGTAAAAATGGATAGTGGTACAAACTATTATGCGGTTCAAACATATAGTAATGCACCAGATGACCGAAGAATACAAATAGCATGGATGAACGGAAGTAATTTCCCGGATATGCCTTTCAATCAACAAATGTCCTTTCCGCGTGAATTAACATTACATCGGGTTGATAAAGGATATGTCTTAAAAAGTATGCCGGTAAATGAACTCGCTTTATTATATGGGAGAAAGTACATCTGGAAGAGTCTGGTAGTTGAAGAAAAGAATTGTTTCACGACAAAGTTGAATACTCCTGCCTTCTATCTGAAAACGGGTTTTGCTGTAGATAGTGTTGATGCGCAGATATTGGCTTTTGATATTAATGGTTTGAATTTGATTTACGATTCTGTCAAACAGATACTCACTGTTGAGAAAGAGAATGGGGAAACCTTGAAGCAGATGGTGCTAAAGCCCAATGAAGGAAGAATTGAATTGGATATATTGTCGGATATTGCTTCTGTAGAAATCTTCGTCAATCAAGGAGCACTGTCTGCTGCTTTCTATCATCTGATTGAAAAAAACACTCCTTCTGTCACCATATCAGTTGAAGGCGGACAAACAAAGTTGAAACAGTTGACAATTCATGAATTGAATTCTATGTATGTTCCCCAGTGACATACAGATACCTTTTTAAGGATGGAATGTAACATTTGTAGTATGCTTTGAAACAAAAAAGATAGTCTCCTGCTGCTTGGTGGCGTATCTTTGCATGCTAGAAAAACATAATTAATTTAATACCAACAGAAACATGATTCATTTAAAAGACTTTTGGCGGACAATCAGAAGGACGCTTACCGTATTTATATTAGGAACTACCGTGGCTGTCTTCACATGCCAGGCCATAAATCCTCCTTTCGTGATTAAACATCTGGGTGACGGACAGAGTATCGTCCAAATTGACGAGCAGAAGAAGTTTTTGCTGCTGCCGGTGGAAGAGGCTTCTCCGGAGGCAAAATTGTATATGATAGCGGACAATGATGTTGTACGCAGTATGAACGTGCGATTGGCAGTCAATAAGGTTGACTATTTTGTTCCGGTCGATTTGACCGGCTTCGATAATAAACATCTCTCTTTCAACTTCCAGCTTATTCCGGATTCGGCCTTATGCTGGGAAGAAATGAAACTGTCGGATGAATTCGATGTTTCGAACCGGGAGAAGTACCGTCCGGTGTATCATTTCAGCCCGGCTTACGGTTGGATGAATGATCCTAACGGAATGTTCTACAAAGACGGGGTCTACCATTTGTTCTACCAGCATAATCCCTACGGCTCCATGTGGGGGAACATGCATTGGGGACATGCCACCAGTACGGACCTCGTCACTTGGGAACATCACGGAGATGCTATTTCGCCCGATGCGCTGGGAACAATTTTCAGTGGCTCTTGTGTTGTCGACAAGGATAATACGGCCGGGTTCGGTGCCGGTGCCGTCATTGCTTTCTATACATCGGCAAGCGACCGCCAAGTGCAGAGCATGGCCTATAGCCTTGACAACGGAAAGACCTTCAAGAAGTATGCGCGAAATCCCATCCTGACTTCCACGCAGCGCGACTTCCGTGACCCTAAAGTCATCTGGCACGAAGATACCAAGAAATGGATCATGGTTCTTGCCGTAGGGCAGGAAATGGAGATATACTCTTCTGCCGACCTGAAGAGCTGGACGCTGGAGAGCAAATTCGGTGAAGGACAAGGTGCTCACGGCGGAGTCTGGGAGTGTCCCGACCTGCTTGAACTGCCGGTTGAAGGTACGGAACTGAAGAAGTGGGTACTCGTCTGTAACCTCAATCCGGGTGGACCGTTCGGTGGCTCTGCCACACAATATTTCGTGGGGACATTTGACGGAAAGAGATTCGTGAACGAGTCTCCCGCAGTGACGAAATGGATGGACTGGGGAAAAGACCATTATGCAACTGTCACTTGGAGCAATGCTCCTGCAGGACGTGCCATTGCATTGGCATGGATGAGCAACTGGCAATATGCCAACGATGTGCCCACCCGCCAATACCGTAGTGCCAACTCCGTGCCGCGCGACCTTTCGCTCTATACCTCGGAGGGTGAAACCTATGTAAAGGTAACCCCGTCTCCCGAATTGCTGAAACTGAGGGATAAAGGCAGCAAGAAGCGTGCTTTCAAGGTAGACCGCACGTATAATCTGGACAAACTGCTGAATGACAATTCCGGAACGTATGAAATCGAAATGACCATCAAGAACAAGGATGCGGATGTGATAGGATTCCAGCTCTTTAACTCGAAAGGCGAGGAGGTGGAGATGTACTATAACCTGGCGGAAAAGACGTTCACCATGGACCGTACCGAGAGTGGTGAGGTGTCGTTCAGCAAGGACTTCCCTGCAGTGACCGTGGCTCCTGTCGAGGGTGGCAATGAAATGAAACTCCGCTTGTTCGTAGACAAGTCGAGCATTGAAGCGTTTGGCAACGACGGACGTTTTGCCATGACAAATCTTGTATTCCCGTCGGAACCTTACACTCATATCGACTTTTACAGTAAAGGAGGAGCGTATAAAGTAGATTCGTTTGTGATCTACAAGTTGAAGAAATAAGCTCATTCTTCTTACTCTATGCGCTCTTTTCTCGTTTCTTTAGAGTAGAATACTTCTTTCCCTATAGACTAATACGTCTTTCCTTATGGAAGAGTTCTACTAAAGTGCGGAGACACTTTCTTCAAAGCCACAGTTCTGTTAGTTCGTCACGGCCGTGACGAGATCCTCCCACGGCCGTGAAGAGATGCTACCACGGCTGTGGAGAGTTAAGGATAGCGTAGGTCTGACAGAACAATGTCTATTGGATAGATTAAGCATAACGGCTTTATAATACATACTTCATAGGGGCATACGTTCTTCTATCCCGTATTCTATGCTGTTAATCTACAAAGAGACAGGCTGACAATAAAAGTCCGAATCTTTTATTGTCAGCCTGTTTGGGGTTATTGTCA
>OHDZ01000312.1_pt1 | contig 20906 bp, 15 predicted proteins | sample 1567161 | NCBI WGS metagenome assembly OHDZ01 (sample SAMEA3879525, study PRJEB24766) | human gut metagenome | biome: human-associated habitat; feature: feces | place: USA | collected 1985/1987 | reverse complement strand
TGTCGTTTTGTATATCGTTGTTTCGATTACGGGTGCAAAGGTAGGTATTATTTTTAATCCAGCAAATGTTTTGAAAGAAAAATTCACAGGACAGTAAATTATCTATTTTTCCTGCAAAAAAATCCACTTTTCTCTTGCAGGTTCAAAAACAATGTGTACCTTTGCACCCGTAATCGAGACAACGATACAAAAAAACGGGATGTAGCACAGTTGGCTAGCGCGCCACGTTCGGGACGTGGAGGTCGGAAGTTCGAGTCTTCTCATCCCGACTCATCAAAAAGGCAAGAATCTTGAAAGAGATCTTGCCTTTCTTTTTTCAATCCTATTAATATCTAATGAATAACAAAAGGTATCAACATATATTGTTCGATCTGGACGGTACATTAACCGATCCTATGATTGGTATTACCAGTTCTGTAAAGTACGCCCTCTCCTATTTCAATATAGAAGTAGAAGATTTACGATCTTTATGCCCTTTCATCGGGCCACCATTAAAAACATCCTTTAAGGACTTCTATCAGTTTACAGATGAGCAAGCAGATGTAGCCATTGCTAAATACCGGGAATATTTTTCAAAACAAGGTATTTTCGAGAATACCCTGTATCAAGGTACTGATGAATTACTCCGTTTGCTTACCGAAAACGAAATGAAAATCTACTTAGCCACCTCAAAACCGCAGCCCTTCGCTCAACAAATTCTAGAATATTTCCACTTAGAATCTTATTTTACATTTGTTGGAGGAAGCACATTCGACGGAAGCCGTTCCGAAAAAGCGGATGTAATACAATATGTATTAGACAGCACCGATATAAAACACGGTCTGACGTAGTCATGATCGGTGATCGTAAATATGATATAGAAGGGGCCAAAGCGAATAACATAGATTCAATAGGAGTCCTTTACGGCTACGGGGATGAAGAAGAACTAGCGAATGCCGGAGCAAACAAAATCGTTACTGATATAAAAGAACTATCATCTTTCCTTCTAACAGGGAATATCCCCATATAGAAAGCTTAAGCAGATCTATAAATCACATTAAAAATAAACATCAGCAATAAAGAGAATGAAATATTTGGAAAGCTCGGCTTCAACCGGGCTACCAATTTTTCTATAGCGATCTTCATCTGTACACGAACCGTACTCTCTTGAACCGATAATATTTCCGCGATCTCCTTCGTTTTCAATCCCTCCTCACGAGACATCAAAAACACAAGACGGCATTTCTCAAGCATCTCTCTCATCTCTTTTAACTCCAAATGCTCCTCCGGAGAACCCTCATCTTCCTCTTCCATTAATGGCAACAACTCATTTAAAGAAACCCTATTCAAGTCTTTATTCCTTGCTTGAAAACGAAAAGACTCGTTACGTACGGAAATATATAAATAGGTATCTATATTATCAATATCCTTTAATCGTTTCCGGGATTGCCAGACCGAGAAAAAAACATCTGTCACAACTTCACGGCATGCCTCCTTCTCGCCTAAACAATAATAAGCGAAGCGAAAAACCTGATCATAATATAAATTATAAAAACGTTCGAAAGCTCCCCTGTTATCTACCGACACAGATTCAAGCAACCCTTTGATATCTCGCACAAAAACTCCCACTCCTTTTTCTTTGATTTGGCAAACATACTAAATATAATCTAAATGCCTTTTTAAAAAGCAGACTATTTTTTCTCATATTTTACTTGCATATTCAAATTATTAAACTACTTTTGCACCCGCAATACGGAAGTAGCTCAGTCGGTAGAGCACTGGTCTCCAAAACCAGGTGTCGGGAGTTCGAGCCTCTCCTTCCGTGCTAAAATCTATAGATTCGATGAAAAAGATAATTACTTATATTAAGGAATCTTATAACGAACTTGTTTATAAAGTTTCTTGGCCTACGAGAGCAGAGCTTTCCAATAGTGCGGTTGTTGTTATGTTTGCTTCCCTTATCATCGCCGCATTGATCTTTGTTGTTGACGGGGCCTTCGAGGCTGTTATGCGTTTCTTCTACAACCAAATTTTCTAATCAGTTAAGGTATGTCTGATATCCAAAAGAAATTTTATGTTCTGCGTGCCATCAGTGGCAAGGAGAACAAGGTACGGGAATATCTAGAGGCTGAGCTGAAGAATACGGATCTGGGAGAATATGTATCTCAAGTCTTGATTCCGACTGAGAAAACCTTTACGGTACGAAACGGTAAGAAGGTCATGAAAGAAAGGGCTTACTTGCCGGGTTATGTGCTGGTCGAGGCTGCTTTGGTCGGTGAGGTTGCTCATCGATTGCGGAACATTCCGAATGTGATTGGTTTCTTGGGTGGTTCTGATACCCCCGTGCCATTACGTCCTGCGGAAGTGAATCGTATCTTAGGTACGGTTGACGAGTTGCAGGAACAACAAGAGGATCTGGATATCCAGTTCTATGTTGGCGAGAGTGTGAAGATTACTTTTGGACCGTTCAGCGGTTTCACGGGTATAATCGAAGAGGTCAACGCCGAGAAAAAGAAACTTAAGGTGATGGTTAAGGTCTTCGGACGCAAGACTCCCCTTGAGTTGGGTTATATGCAAGTTGAGAAAGAATAGTACTCTGGTTACGAAAAGTGCTACCTTTCTGTTATTGATGTTATATATCTAAAAAATTTTAGAAACAATGGCTAAAGAAGTTGCTGGACAAATCAAATTGCAGATTAAAGGAGGAGCAGCAAACCCTTCTCCCCCAGTAGGACCTGCTTTGGGTTCTAAGGGTATTAACATTATGGAGTTTTGCAAGCAATTTAATGCCAAGACCCAAGACAAGGCTGGTAAGATATTACCTGTTGTAATTACTTACTATGCCGATAAGTCTTTCGACTTTGTCGTTAAAACTCCTCCTGTGGCAATCCAGTTGTTGGAAGCTACTAAGAAGAAGAGCGGTTCCGCTCAACCTAACCGTGCTAAGATCGCTGAGATCACATGGGAGCAGGTGAAAGCTATCGCTGAAGACAAATTAGTCGATCTAAACTGCTTTACTGTCGAGTCGGCCATGAGAATGGTTGCGGGAACAGCCAGAAGTATGGGTATCACTGTTAAAGGGACATTCCCGGGTAATAATTAATAAACTTCAATTGAGATGAGTAAACTTACAAAGAATCAAAAGTTGGCTTTGGGCAAGATTGAAGCTGGGAAAGCATATACATTGAAAGAAGCTTCAGCTTTAGTGAAGGAAATTACTACAACTAAGTTTGACGCATCCGTAGATGTTGATGTCCGTTTAGGTGTTGACCCCCGTAAGGCCAATCAAATGGTGAGAGGCGTGGTTTCATTGCCTCACGGAACTGGTAAGCAGGTTAGGGTTCTCGCATTATGTACTCCGGACAAGGAAGCTGAAGCTACTGCCGCTGGAGCTGACTATGTTGGATTGGATGAGTATATTAATAAGATTAAAGGCGGTTGGACTGAAATTGATGTTATCATCACTATGCCTTCTATCATGGGTAAGATCGGTGCTCTTGGTCGCGTATTAGGCCCTCGTGGTTTGATGCCTAACCCAAAGAGTGGTACGGTTACCAATGAGATCGGAAATGCGGTGAAGGAGGTTAAGCAAGGTAAGATCGACTTTAAGGTAGATAAGAGCGGTATCGTTCACACATCTGTTGGTAAGGTGTCTTTCACTCCGGAACAGATTCGTGACAATGCTAAGGAGTTTATTTCAACTTTGATCAAGTTGAAACCTACTGCGGCTAAAGGTGCGTATATAAAGAGTATTTATCTTTCTAGTACAATGAGTGCGGGTATTAAAATTGACCCCAAATCAGTTGAAGAAAACTAAAAAACAATTGAACAATGAGAAAGGAAGATAAAGGAACTGTTATAGGTCAATTAACTGAAACATTAAAGGAATATCCTAATTTCTATTTGACGGATATCGAGGCGTTGGACGCTGAGAAAACCAGCAAATTGAGAAGAGAGTGTTTCAAGCGTGAGGTTAAGTTAGTCGTTGTAAAGAATAACTTGCTTAAGAAAGCGTTGGAGAACATTGAAGGTGACTTCTCTGATCTTAACGTAGCTTTGAAAGGCAATACGGCTGTGATGTTCTCACAAGTCGCTAATGCTCCCGCTCGCCTGATTAAGGATTTTACTAAGGACGCTAAAAAAGGTGTAGTCGCTAAACCGGCTTTGAAGGCTGCTTACGTACAAGAAAGCTTCTATGTAGGTGCTGAGAATCTTGAGGCATTAGTAAATATCAAGAGCAAAAACGAACTTATTGCCGATGTTATCGCATTGTTGGAATCTCCGGCGAAGAACGTTATCTCTGCTCTTCAGTCATCAGGACAAACTATCCATGGTCTGTTGAAGACTTTGGAAGAAAGATAATTTTTTTAATTTACACAGATAAACAAACATTTAAATCATACAAAAATGGCAGATTTGAAAGCTTTTGCAGAACAATTAGTAAACTTGACCGTTAAAGAAGTTAGCGAATTAGCTACTATCCTTAAAGAAGAGTACGGTATCGAACCTGCTGCTGCAGCTGTTGCTGTTGCTGGTCCTGCTGCTGGTGGTGCTGCTGCCGCTGCAGAAGAGAAGACTTCTTTCGATGTTGTATTGAAAGCAGCTGGTGCTAATAAATTAGCTATCGTTAAGTTAGTTAAAGAATTAACAGGTCTTGGCTTGAAAGAGGCTAAGGATATGGTAGATAGCGCTCCTAGTGCAATTAAGGAAGGTATCGCTAAAGCTGATGCTGAGGCATTAAAGAAACAGTTGGAAGAAGCTGGAGCTGAAGTTGAGCTTAAATAGTATTTATAACCTGGTAATCAGGTGATTTGGTTAAGAGTCTCCCTTAAAGGAGATTCTTAACCTTTTTGTGTCTATAATTTCAATAAGTTCAATAAATTCCTTACTAGATGTCTTCAACAGCTGAAAACCAAAGAGTTAATTTTGCTTCGATAAAGAATCAGTTCCCGTATCCGGACTTTCTCGAAGTTCAATTGAAGTCGTTCCAAGACTTTCTTCAACTTGACACTCCTCCTGAAAAGAGAAAGAAGGAGGGATTGTATAAGGTATTTGCCGAGAATTTCCCGATTGCGGATACCCGTAACAATTTTGTGTTGGAGTTCTTAGATTACTATATAGATCCGCCTCGTTACTGTATCGATGAGTGTATCGCTCGCGGGTTAACCTATAGCGTGCCTTTAAAAGCGAAGTTAAAACTGTACTGTACGGACCCGGATCATGAGGACTTCGATACGGTGATCCAAGATGTATACTTAGGTCCGATCCCGTATATGACGGACAGAGGTACTTTCGTGATCAACGGCGCCGAGCGTGTTGTCGTGTCTCAGCTGCACCGTTCTCCGGGCGTATTCTTCGGACAAAGCACGCACGCAAACGGAACGAAGTTGTACTCCGCACGTATTATCCCGTTCAAGGGGTCATGGATCGAGTTCGCTACGGACATCAACAATGTGATGTACGCTTACATCGACCGTAAAAAGAAATTGCCTGTAACTACTCTTTTGAGAGCTATTGGTTTTGAAAGCGATAGAGATATTCTTGAAATCTTCAACCTTGCGGAAGAGGTGAAGGTAACGAAAGCAAACCTGAAGAAGTTTATCGGACGTAAGCTGGCCGCTCGTGTTTTGAAGACTTGGGTGGAGGATTTCGTAGATGAGGATACCGGTGAGGTGGTTTCTATTGAACGTAACGATGTAATCATCGACCGTGAGTCTGTATTGGATAGTGACAATATCGAGGCTATCTTGGATTCAGGCACGCAAAATATTTTGTTGCATCGTGAGGACCAGAATCTGTCCGACTATGCTATCATATATAATACGCTCCAGAAAGACCCGAGTAACTCCGAGAAGGAAGCTGTGTTGTATATCTACAGACAGTTGAGAAATGCGGAACCGGCTGATGAGGCTAGCGCACGCGAGGTTATCACGAACCTGTTCTTCTCAGAGAAACGTTATGATCTGGGTGAGGTGGGACGTTACAGGATCAACAAGAAGTTAGGCCTTACTACAAGCGCTGATGTTAAGGTCTTGACTAAAGAAGATATTATCGAGATCATCAAGTACCTGATCGAGTTGATCAACTCGAAGGCTATCGTGGATGATATCGACCACTTAAGCAACCGTCGTGTACGTACGGTTGGCGAGCAATTGTATAACCAGTTCGGTATTGGTTTGGCTCGTATGTCACGTACAGTTCGTGAACGTATGAACGTTCGCGATAATGAGGTGTTTACTCCGATTGATTTGATCAATGCGAAGACGATTTCTTCCGTGGTTAACTCTTTCTTCGGAACGAATGCCTTGTCTCAGTTCATGGACCAGACGAACCCGTTGGCGGAGATCACGCACAAGCGTCGTTTATCAGCCCTAGGTCCGGGAGGTTTGTCTAGAGAGCGTGCCGGATTCGAGGTTCGTGACGTTCACTATACGCACTATGGTCGTCTTTGTCCGATTGAGACCCCGGAAGGTCCGAACATTGGTTTGATCTCTTCTTTATGTGTATACGCTAAGATCAACGATCTTGGTTTCATCTCGACTCCGTACCGTAAGGTGGCAGATGGAAAGGTCGACTTCTCTGAGGAAGGCTTGCAATACTACACGGCGGAGGAAGAGGAAGAGTTGACAATCGCTCAAGGTAACGCTCCATTGGATGATAACGGTAAGTTTATCCGCGATAAGGTGAAGGCTCGTTTCGAGGCTGACTTCCCTGTTGTCCCTCCTTCTGAGATTGACTTGATGGACGTGGCTCCGCAGCAGATCGCTTCTATCGCGGCTTCACTGATCCCGTTCTTGGAACATGATGACGCTAACCGTGCGTTGATGGGATCTAACATGATGCGTCAGGCGGTTCCTTTGTTGCGTACGGACGCTCCGATCGTTGGTACCGGTATCGAGGCGCAGGTTGCTCGTGACTCTCGTACTCAGATTATGGCTGAGCGTGAGGGCGAGGTTGTGTTCGTTGATGCTACTTGTATCAAGATTAAATATGACCGCACGGAGGACGAGGAATTCGTTAGCTTCGAGGATGCGGTTAAGACATATAATATCCCGAAATGGCGTAAGACCAACCAAAGTACGACAGTCGATTTGAAACCGACCTGTCATCGCGGACAACGTGTGAAAGCCGGCGATATCCTTACCGAGGGTTACTCAACCCAGAAAGGCGAGCTTGCCTTGGGACGTAACGTGAAGGTGGCTTACATGCCTTGGAAGGGTTATAACTATGAGGATGCTATCGTGTTGAACGAGCGTATGGTTCGTGAGGACTTCTTTACGTCTGTCCACGTTGACGAATACATCCTTGAGGTACGTGAGACGAAGCGTGGTATGGAGGAATTGACTTCCGATATCCCTAACGTCAGCGAAGAGGCTACCAAGGATTTGGATGAGAGAGGTATCGTTCGTGTAGGTGCTCGCATCGAGCCGGGTGATATCTTGATCGGTAAGATCACTCCGAAAGGTGAGTCTGATCCATCTCCGGAGGAAAAGTTGTTGCGTGCTATCTTCGGTGATAAGGCAGGTGATGTGAAGGATGCTTCCTTGAAGGCTACTCCGTCTTTGCGCGGTGTGGTTATCGAGACCGCTTTGTTCTCGAAGGCTGTCAAGAAACGTAAATCCAGATTGACTGATAAGGCGATCTTGCCGAAGTTGGACGAGGAATACGAAGAAAAGATGGCTAGCTTGAAGACTTTGTTAGTTGATAAGTTGTTAGTGCTTACAAACGGCAAGGTTTCTCAAGGTGTTAAAGACTATATGAATACGGAGATTATCGCTAAGGGTGCTAAGTTTACCCGCAAATCTCTGGAAGAATTGGATTATAACTCCATCCAAGTAAGCAAGTGGACGGCAGACGCTCAGAAGAATGAGTTGATCAAGCAGGTTATCTTGAATTATTTGAAGAAGTACAAGGAGCTTGACGCTGAGTTGAGACGTAAGAAGTTCGACTTGACGATCGGTGATGAGCTGCCGACAGGTATCGTACAGATGGCTAAGGTTTATATCGCCAAGAAACGTAAGATTCAGGTAGGTGATAAGATGGCCGGTCGCCACGGTAACAAGGGTATCGTATCAAAGATCGTTCGTCAGGAGGATATGCCGTTCTTGGAAGACGGTACTCCGGTGGATATCTGCTTGAACCCGCTGGGTGTGCCTTCTCGTATGAACTTGGGACAGATTTTCGAGGCCGTGTTGGGTTGGGCCGGACGTGAGTTGGACGTTAAGTTCGCTACTCCGATCTTCGATGGTGCGACTTTGGATGATTTGAACGAATGGACAGACAAAGCTGGTATTCCTCGCTACGGTAAAACTTATCTTTGTGATGGTGGTACAGGTGAGCAATTTGACCAGGCAGCTACTGTGGGTGTGACTTACATGTTGAAGTTGGGTCACATGGTTGAAGACAAGATGCATGCTCGTTCTATCGGTCCGTACTCATTGATTACTCAGCAACCTCTTGGTGGTAAAGCACAGTTCGGTGGTCAGCGTTTCGGAGAGATGGAGGTTTGGGCACTGGAAGCCTTCGGTGCCGCTCATGTTCTTCAGGAAATTCTTACGATTAAGTCTGATGACGTTGTAGGACGTTCGAAGGCTTATGAGGCGATCGTGAAGGGTGATCCGATGCCACAGCCGGGTATCCCTGAATCTCTGAATGTATTATTGCACGAGTTGAGAGGACTTGGTTTGAGTTTCACTCTGGATTAATTCAATAACAATAAAGAAGTAGGTGGGCTACGGCCCGTCTACTTTATCTATTGATAACTCTTTATAAATAAATAATATGGCCTTTAGAAAAGAAAACAAGATAAAGAGTAACTTTTCAAAAATAACCATCGGTCTGGCATCCCCTGAGGAGATCCTAGAGAACTCCAGCGGTGAGGTTTTGAAACCGGAAACAATTAACTATCGTACGTATAAGCCTGAGCGTGACGGTTTGTTCTGTGAGCGTATCTTTGGTCCGATCAAGGACTATGAGTGCCATTGCGGTAAGTACAAGCGTATCCGTTACAAAGGTATTGTCTGCGATCGTTGTGGAGTGGAAGTTACGGAAAAGAAAGTTCGTCGTGAACGTATGGGACACATCCATTTGGTGGTTCCTGTTGCCCATATTTGGTATTTCCGTTCTTTGCCTAATAAAATCGGTTACTTGCTAGGTCTTCCTACCAAGAAACTGGATTCCATCATCTATTACGAACGCTACGTCGTGATCCAGCCGGGTTGCGTAGACACGGTCGGTGAGTTAGACCTATTATCTGAGGAGGAATATCTGGATATTTTGGATAGCCTTCCAAGAGAAAATCAATTGCTAGAGGATACGGATCCGAATAAGTTCATCGCTAAGATCGGCGCTGAGGCTGTTTATGATCTGTTGGCTCGCTTGGACTTGGATTCTCTTTCTTATGAGTTGCGTCACCGTGCGAGCACGGACACATCTCAACAGAGAAAGAACGAGGCCTTGAAACGCCTTCAGGTAGTTGAGTCTTTTCGTGCGTCCAGAGGTCGTAACAAACCGGAATGGATGATCATGAAAGTGATCCCGGTGATCCCTCCCGAACTGCGTCCGTTGGTTCCGTTGGACGGTGGCCGTTTCGCTACTTCTGACTTGAATGATTTATATCGTCGTGTTATTATCCGTAATAACCGTTTGAAACGATTGATCGATATTAAGGCTCCGGAAGTGATCTTACGTAATGAGAAACGTATGCTTCAGGAGGCCGTGGACTCTTTGTTTGACAACTCTCGTAAATCGAGCGCTGTTAAGACAGACGCCAATCGTCCGTTGAAGTCCTTGTCCGACAGTTTGAAAGGTAAACAAGGTCGTTTCCGTCAGAACTTGTTGGGTAAGCGTGTTGACTACTCCGCTCGTTCGGTTATTGTCGTAGGTCCGGAATTAAAGATGCACGAGTGCGGTTTGCCGAAGAATATGGCTGCCGAGCTTTATAAGCCTTTCGTTATCCGTAAATTGATCGAACGCGGTATCGTGAAGACGGTGAAATCTGCCAAGAAGATCGTTGACCGTAAGGAACCGGTTGTTTGGGATATTTTGGAGTACGTAATGAAAGGTCACCCGGTATTATTGAACCGTGCCCCGACATTGCACCGTTTGGGTATCCAAGCGTTCCAGCCGAAATTGATCGAGGGTAAGGCTATCCAGTTGCACCCGTTGGCATGTACGGCATTCAACGCCGACTTCGACGGTGACCAGATGGCTGTTCACTTGCCGTTAGGTAATGAGGCTGTTTTGGAAGCTCAAATGTTGATGTTGGCTTCACACAATATCTTGAACCCTGCGAATGGTGCTCCTATTACCGTACCTTCTCAGGATATGGTGCTTGGTTTGTATTATATTACCAAGTTGCGCAAGGGTACACAAGGCGAAGGTTTGACTTTCTATGGTCCGGAAGAGGCTACGATCGCTTACAATGAGAAGAAGTTGGATATCCATGCTCCGATCCATGTTTACGTGGAGGATTTGGATGCGAACGGTAACTTGGTGAAGACGATGGTAGAGACTTCTGTAGGTCGTTTGATGGTAAATGAGTTTGTTCCGAAAGAGATTGGTTATGTAAACGAGGTGTTGGGCAAGAAGTCTCTTCGTGACATCATCGGTCGGGTAATCAAGGCTTGTGGTGTGGCTCGTACCGCTCAGTTCTTGGACGATATCAAGAACTTGGGTTACTATATGGCATTCAAGGGTGGTTTGTCCTTCAACTTAGCGGACGTTCTGATCCCGCCTGAAAAGGATGAGTTGGTTCAGAAGGGATACGATGAGGTTGAGCAGATCATGGCTAACTATAATATGGGTTTCATTACCAACAACGAGCGTTATAACCAGATTATCGATACTTGGACACACGTTAATAGTAACTTGTCTAATATCTTGATTAAGCAATTGACGGCGGATAACGATGGATTCAACTCAATCTATATGATGATGGATTCCGGTGCCCGTGGTTCTAAGGAACAGATTCGTCAGTTGTCCGGTATGCGTGGTTTGATGGCGAAACCGCAGAAGAGTGGTGCAGAAGGTGGTCAGATTATCGAGAACCCGATCCTTTCTAACTTTAAGGAAGGTTTGTCCGTGTTGGAGTACTTTATCTCTACCCACGGTGCTCGTAAAGGTTTGGCCGATACCGCTTTGAAGACTGCCGACGCCGGCTACTTGACTCGTCGTTTGGTTGACGTCTCTCACGACGTGATCGTAAACGAGGAAGACTGTGGTACATTGCGTGGCTTGGTTTGTACGGAATTGAAGAATAACGAGGAGGTGATCGCTTCCTTGTATGAGAGAATCTTAGGTCGTGTATCTGTTCACGATGTGATCCATCCGATTACGGGCGAGGTTATCGTTCGTTCCGGTGAGGAAATCCGTGAGGATGCCGCTAAGGCAATCCAAGACTCTCCGATCGAGAGCGTCGAGATTCGTTCCGTATTGACTTGTGAGTCTAAGAAGGGTGTCTGCGCTAAGTGCTATGGACGTAACTTGGCTACGAACCGCATGGTTCAGAAGGGTGAGGTTGTCGGTGTAATCGCCGCGCAGTCTATCGGTGAGCCGGGTACACAGTTGACGTTGCGTACATTCCACGTCGGTGGTATCGCATCCAACATCGCTACAGAGAATAGTATTACATCTAAATATGATGGTATTTTAGAGATCGACGAGCTTCGTGCTGTTGAGGCGGTAGACGAGGTGAGCGGAAAGAAACATTTGGTAGTAGTAAGCCGTTTGGCTGAAATGCGCATTGTTGATCCGAACACGAAGATTGTGTTGTTGACTCATAATATACCTTATGGTTCTAAGTTGTTCTTCAACAACGGTGACTCAATTAAGAAGGGTGACGTGATCATCGAGTGGGACCCGTTCAATGCCGTAATCGTGTCAGAGGTTTCCGGTAAGATCGAGTTCGAGAGTTTGGTAGAGAACGTGACTTACAAGGTTGAGAGTGATGAGACTACCGGTTTGAAGGAGAAGATCATCATCGAGTCTAAGGATAAGACGAAGGCTCCGGCCGCTCATATCGTGGATGAGAATGGTAATTACTTGAAGAACTACTCTTTGCCGTTGGGCGCTCACGTCGTGAAAGACAATGGTGATGTAGTGAAAGCTGGTGAGGTTTTGGTTAAGATCCCTCGTGCCGTAGGTAAGGCCGGTGATATCACCGGTGGTCTTCCTCGTGTAACCGAGTTGTTCGAGGCTCGTAACCCGTCTAACCCTGCTGTCGTATCTGAGATCGACGGAGAGGTAGGATTCGGTAAGATCAAACGTGGTAACCGCGAGATCACCGTAACGTCTAAGTTGGGTGAGGTTAAGAAATATATGGTTCCTCTGTCTAAACAATTATTGGTTCAGGAGAACGACTATATACGTGCCGGTACTCCGTTGTCTGACGGTGCTACTACTCCAGCAGACATCTTGGCAATTAAAGGTCCTACAGCTGTACAAGAATATATCGTGAATGAAGTTCAGGATGTATACCGCTTGCAGGGTGTGAAGATCAATGATAAGCACTTCGAGATTATCGTTCGTCAGATGATGCGTAAGGTAGAGGTGGTTGATCCGGGAGATACTCGCTTCTTGGAGCAGCAGATTGTTGATAAGTTGGAGGTAATGGACGAGAACGATCGTATCTGGGGCAAGAAAGTTGTTACCGATCCGGGAGATTCTCAGACATTGCAGGCCGGACAGATCGTGACTGCACGTAAGTTGAGAGATGAGAATAGTATGTTGAAACGCCGTGATCTTAAGTTGGTCGAGGTACGTGACGCTATTCCGGCTACAGCCAACCAGATCCTTCAAGGTATCACACGTGCCGCTTTGCAGACGAACAGCTTTATGTCCGCCGCATCTTTCCAAGAGACGACGAAAGTATTGAACGAGGCTGCTATCAACGGGAAGGTAGATCGTTTGGAAGGTTTGAAAGAGAACGTTATCTGTGGTCACTTGATTCCTGCCGGTACCGGTCAGCGTGAGTTTGATAAGCTGATCGTAGGCGCAAAGGATGAGTTCGATCGTATCTTCGCTAATCGCAAGAACGTGGTTGATTTCAATGCCATGGACAAAGATGATGAAGAATAGGAACGTTTAATAAACTATAAAGAAAGGCCGGCAGAGCAATCTGTCGGCCTTTTTTGTTCTTCCTTATTTGCTTAATAAATGGATAAACTTTATTTTTGCGAGGTAACAAAGACCATAGATAAATACTGAGACATATAAGAAACATATAATAATCAATATCATGAAGAGAATTTTACTTTGTTTAATGGTGGCTTTATTTGCCACTGGTTGCTTATTCGCTAAAAACAACGATGAGAAAATGAATGTAATGTCTTATAACATCCGTTACGATAATTTGGGTGATAAGGATAATCAATGGAAATTCAGAAGAGATTTCGCTGCTGATTTAGTGAAATTCTATGAGGCGGATGTGTTCGGTGCGCAAGAGGTCTTGAATAATCAGCTGAATGATTTGCTTAATCGTTTACCGGAATACGCTTATGTGGGTGTTGGTCGTGAGGATGGCAAGACGAAAGGGGAGTACGCTCCGATTTTCTATCGTAAGGATCGTTTCTCCGTTGATAAAAGCGGTAATTTCTGGTTAGCCGAAGATATAAATGCCATTGGTAAGAAAGGTTGGGACGCCGCATGCGAGCGCGTAGCTACTTGGGCGATCTTGAAAGATAAGAATACGGGAAAGAAATTCTTCTTCTTGAATACGCACTTGGATCATATGGGGAAAGTGGCTCGTCATGAAGGAGCTTCTTTGGTGCTGGAGCAAGCGAAGAAATTATCCGAGAATTTACCTATAATCGTGACTGGCGATTTCAATGCCGTGCCTTCTGATGAGCCGATACAAGTATTGACTAATCCGAGTGATCCTCGTCATTTGACTCATTCCCGCACGATCGCAGGGTTTACTTACGGCCCGAAATGGACATTCCATGATTTTGGAAAGATCCCTTACGACAAGCGTGAATGGATCGATTATATCTTCGTGAAAGGGAATATCAAAGTATTGCGTCATGGTGTATTGACTGAAACGTTGAATAATCTGTTCCCATCCGACCATTGTCCGGTAATCAGTACGTTGATACTCGAATAAAAAAGCTTTGTGTGTATGGGGAAAGTAGACGTATTGAAGGAAACTACCCCGCTTTCATCAGAAGATTGCTTCTTGGTCATGCAACGCCCGAAATCGGGGTTTAATTTTCCGTTACATGTACACATGGAATTTGAGTTGAACTATCTGGAGAATGCCGCTGGCGCTATCCGGATAGTTGGCGATTCGGTCGAGGAAATCGATGATCTGGATTTGGTGTTGATCGCGGGAGGAACGAAGCATGCTTACTCGAACCATAAGTGTCCGTGTAATGGGATCTTTGAGATAACGATACAATTTCATAAATCGTTATTTGATAGCTTGATCAATAGACGGCATTTCAAGACCATGAAGGATATGTTTGATAACGCTTCCAGTGGTCTTGTTTTCAGCCGGGAAATGATACTTGGCATTCAAGATAAATTAAGAATGTTGTCGAACGATAACAAGCCGGATTCTTTCAAGAACCTGTTGCGTTTGGTCGAGATTCTTAAGATTCTATCTTTGGATAAAGCAGCCCGTCGGTTGAATGCCGTGAACACGGTAAAGAACTATAATAATAACGATACCGATCGTTTAGATAGTATCATGTTATATTTACACGAAAATTATCAAAAACGTATCACCTTGTCGGAAGTGGCTAAGTTAACAAATATGAGCGATGCCTCATTGATGCGTTTCTTGAAGAAGTGGACGGGAAAGACATTTATCGATAACTTGAACGAGATCCGGGTAGCCGAGGCGGTATGCCGTTTGACCGATACAAGTGACAGTATTTCTGAAATATGTTACAGGTGCGGTTTTAATAATCTATCGAATTTCAACCGGGTATTCAAACGGCGTAGGGGGAGTACCCCTACAGAGTACAGGGAGAAATATTCCCGTTCGAGGTTTATAATTTGAAACATGATTTAAAGCATGTTTACATTGATTTGTGTCAAGTGTTGATGATATAGTATTATTTATTGCACATATAGTATTTGGTGGTCTTTGCTAAAGCCCTTACTTTTGTAAAGTTCAAGTGAAAGAGATTAGCACTTAGACAAAACAAACCTTAACTAAAACGCCAAAACCAATTATATCAAACACAAAAGGTATTTTTACATTGGTCTAAAGAATTGAGAATTAAAAACACAACTAGAAAACGACTGCCTGAGAAGGTAGTCGTTTTTGCATTTATAGTCTTCAACCACTTTGTAACCCGGAATAAATATGTATATTTGTCTTCGCAATTTTTAATCACCATAAATTTAAAAGAAGAAAGTATGGAAAACAACAAACCTGCCAATAACGAGATTCAGATCGAGTTATCTGAAGAAATGGCACAAGGGACTTACGCCAATTTGGCTATTATATCTCATTCAAGCTCTGAATTTATCCTAGATTTCATCCGGGTGGTTCCGGGAGCTCCTAAGGCACAAGTCAAAAGTCGCGTAATCTTAACTCCGGATAACGCTCAACGTTTGTTATTCGCTTTGCAAGACAATATCAAGAAATTTGGGGAGCAACTTCAAGCAGGAAATAATAATAACAAAACAGCTAATTTTGAGGACTTCGCAGGTCCGACAGGAGAGGCTTAATAGATTTGTTTTCAGCCATAGAAAGAGTACTTTTCTACAAGAGTAGGGGAGTACTCTTTTATTGTTGGGATGGCTCGTTTACATTGAAAAACCTTGATGCCTATTCTTAGATGCTTACAATGGGCATTCTAAGGTGTTAAGAATGCCTGTTATAAACACCTAAGAATGCCCATCGTAAAGAATACCCTATCTCTCTATCCTAAAGATTAGATAATCCCATCAATATTTTCTTCAATACGGTTTGCGCAGAGATCTCACGGTTCGCGGCCTCGGGGATTACGATACTTTGCGGACTCTCTATCACGTCATCGGTAACGATCATATTGCGGCGAACCGGCAAGCAATGCATGAAATAAGCGTTATTCGTAAGTGCCATTTTCTCTGCGTCTACGGTCCAGCTACGATCTGTGCTGATTACTTGTCCGTAATTCGGATCTTTATAAGCGGACCAGTTCTTTGCGTAAATGAAATCCGCTCCTTCAAAAGCCTTCTTCTGATCGTATTCCACTTTAGCGTTGCTTACGAATCTAGGATCAAGCTCATAACCTTCCGGATGAGTGATAACAAACTCATAATCTGTAGCGTTCATCCATTCGGCAAAGCTGTTTGGAACGGCTTGCGGCAATGATTTCGGATGAGGAGCCCAAGTCATGACTACCTTCGGACGAGCTGTTTTCTTATATTCCTCTATCGTGATCAAGTCGGCGAAACTTTGCAACGGATGGCGTGTCGCCGCTTCCATGCTAAATACCGGCCGGCCGGAATGCTCGATGAACTGACTCAATATCTTTTCGTTATAATCATCTTCTTTATTCTCAAAGCGTGCGAAAGAACGGACCCCGATCACATCGCAGTAACAGCCCATTACAGGAACAGCTTCCAGCAAATGCTCCGGTTTATCACCATCCATGATAACACCTCGCTCTGTTTCCAGCTTCCATGCACCTTGGTTAACGTCCAAAACGATCGTGTTCATACCTAAGTTCATGGCAGCCTTTTGGGTGCTTAAGCGGGTACGTAGGCTTGAGTTGAAAAATATCATCAACAACGTCTTGTTTTTTCCCAGTTCACTAAACTGGAAACGATCTTTCTTGATCTCGAAAGCTTCATTAAGCGCTTGTTTCAAGTCACCTAAATCCTGTACGCAAGTGAAATGTCTCATATCTGTTACAATAATATTTTGTTAAAGGCAAAGATAATGACTACTTGTCAATTATCCTTTAGAAAGACCAAGGAATTGTTTAAGAGATCGTATCCGGAGGTGTTATGGGTAGTTTGAAACTGAAGGTAGAACCTTTCCCTTCCTCCGAGTTCACCCAGATGGTACCTCCCATGGCGGTGACCAGACCTTTACAGATCGAAAGCCCTAACCCGGTGCCCGGCTGGAATTCGTTCAATTGCACGAATCGTTCGAAGATATGTCCCAGTTTGTCCTTCGGGATGCCGTTACCTGTATCGGACACGTAAAATTGCACGCTGACCGGATACAACGATTGGTATCCGAAATGAATTTCTCCTTTCTCCGTATATCGGAGGGCGTTAGAAAGTAGTTTTTTCAAGATAAGCATAAGCTTATGTTTATCCGTGTGAAGAGATACGTTTGGAGAATCATCCAAGATTAACCGTACGTTTTTGGATATGCGGGGAGAGGCGTATTCGTATACATCGTGCATGATAGCGAGCGGATTTACATCCTCATATGACCAATTGATCGTATTGGACTCGATTCTGGACATCTCGAGCGTGTCATTGATTAATTCGAGCAAAGCCGTGTTATTTTCTTTAATCATGGAAATATACTGTTCACGCATTTCCGGATCATCTTCCAGTCCTAACATATCGGAGAAGCCGACGATGGCATTTAGCGGAGTCCGGATCTCGTGCGTCATATTTGCCAGAAACGTAGATTTCAATAGGGAAAGATCCTTGGATTTCTGATGATCCGCGATAGCTAGCTCGTCGTTTTCCTTTTCGATAATGCTACCTATAATGACATGTGGGGTGCCGCTTTCATCAATATCCATGCTTTTACCCGATATTTCATACATCTTATAAGTCCCGTCTTGATTCCTCAGGTGGAAGGTGACGTTGTGAGACGATAATTTCTCGTCCCGGATTTTATTGAACAGATAGAAGAAATCCAAACTATCCTCTGGCTTACGTACGGATGATAAAGCCCTGCATATAAACCTGTTTTTATCTAATAGAGTATTGGTCGTGCCGTAGAATTGAAAACAGCGGTTACAATGCTTTTTGTCGCAAGTGGAGAAACGGTCGAAGCTGAATGAGTAAGCGGCTAATTTACCGTCTTCCAACGCTTGCCGCATCAATATCCGGCTCTCGTTCAATTGTCCCATCAATAGTTTATTTTCCCTGTCAGTTTCTTTTTCTCCCTGCTGCGTAAGCCAAAGCGTATACCCGCTAAGCCCCTGTTCATCGGTATAGATGGGTTCTACTTTAAACGTGACGGGCTCTTCGCATATAATTGCGTCACCTTTTCTTAAAGATGACTTCAAGGAATCGGTTAGTACGATGTTATTAAATAGATGTTCTATAATAAAGTCATGCTTATCCGCCAAGGAAAAATGAGCGAACATCGCCTTATTCAAGTCTATCAGATTTCCTTCCGTATCATAGATAGCCCCTCCTAAAGGACAGGAATAGAATGTATTTGAAACTAAAGTATTGAAAATATTTGAATCTATTACTGTTGACATTATTCGTTTAGATTTAAGTGTTGTTCTAGAAGAAAGAGACAGGCGAGTTCCTATATTCTCGTCTGCCCGTCTCCTTCTATGATGTATTTATAAGTCGTTAATTCAGGAAGCGCCATCGGTCCCCGGGCATGTAGCTTTTGGGTACTGATTCCGATCTCCGCCCCGAATCCGAATTGGGCCCCATCAGTAAAGGCGGTAGATACATTTGCGTATACGCAAGCGGCATCTACCAATTGCTGGAAGCGCCGGATAGTTTCCGGATCTTCGCTGATTATGCTTTCGCTATGTTTTGAACTGTACCGGGCGATATGTGATAGAGCCTCGTCTAAAGAGGATACGGTACGGATACTCATTTTGTAATCGAGGAACTCGGTACCGAAACTGTTTTCGTTAGCCTGTTGTAAAAGCGTCTCCGGATAATGTTCGGATAGAGCGGCATAAGCCGGTTCGTCCGCATAAATGATTACGTTGCTGTCCGGAAGCTTTCCACAGATATACGGAAGATCAGATAGACGTTCTCGGTGGATGATTAAGCAATCCAAGGCATTACATACGCTGACCCTCCGTGTCTTTGCGTTATTTACGATCTCACGTCCCTTGCCTTTATCTCCGGAGCGATCAAAATAGGTATGACAGATACCGGCACCCGTCTCGATCACCGGAACTTTCGCGTGTTCCCGGACGAAGTGAATCAAGGAACTGCTTCCACGAGGAATGATTAAGTCAACCAAGCCGACCGCTCCCAGTAATTCCGCCGTAGCCTCTCGATCCGGAGGTAGTAAAGTGCATACCGCCGGATTTATACCCTGACGCTCCAATACAGAATGGATGATGCGTACCAAGGCTCGGTTAGAGAAGTCCGCATCCGATCCACCCTTTAGCACGCAAACATTACCGCTTCGGAAACATAAGGAAAAAACATCGAAGGTAACATTCGGACGAGCCTCATAGATCACACCGATCACCCCGAAAGGCACGGTTACTTTTCGGATAACCATTCCGTTCGGGCGGGTAGTCTCGCTCAAGACCTTATTTAATGGAGAAGGTAATGTCGATACATTCTCCATATCGGCGGCGATACCTTGTAGCCTTTCCTCTGTCAATTTCAGCCGGTCGTATTTCGGGTTCGCGGGGTCCATACGTTCCAGATCTTGGCGATTCGCGGCGAGTACCTCCTCCGTATGAGTCCGTAGAACCTGCGCTGTCTCCTTTAAGATCCCGATAATCGTTTGATCCGATAGCGTTATCAATTGTTTAGCCGCATCCGATGCCTGTCGCAGCATATCTTTTACATTCATACTTTTTAATCCAGATATAGATAATCATAATGTATAAGCGGTTTTAAATCCCGTTGCCCTATTTGCTTACGTGCTTCCTCGCTGTCATAGGCGGTACAGCCTACGCCGATTTGCACGCCTTCCTCATTCATTATCTTTACGATATCATCTTTTTCGAAATCACCCTCGATGCGGGTTACTCCAACCAATAATACGCTAGTCGCTTTCGGGGCGGTCAATGCCTCCTCGGCTCCTTTATTGATATGTATTTCCCCTTTGGCGAAACCCTCGGAGTGGGCGATCCATTTCTTTACGCTGCTGACGGGTTTCGAGGCCGGAATGAAACGGGTGCAGACCGTGTCGCTATCCACCGCCAATAACATCGGAAGGATATTATCCTTTTTGCCGTTGGCGATGATAACCGCAATACCTTCGTCCGCCACTTTTTGGGCGATATGACATTTCGTCAACATACCTCCCCGTCCAAAGGATGATTTGCTAGTCTGTACATATTCCGACAAATCTGTTTTCCCACATTCGATTTCCCGGATCACGGAACTATCCGGGTCCGACGGATTTCCATTGTAAATCCCGTCTATATTACTGAGAATCACCAAGGCATCCATTCCCATCATCGTAGCGATCAAGCCGGATAACTCATCATTATCCGTGAACATCAGCTCGGTTACGGATATCGTATCATTCTCATTTACGATGGGGATCACCTTGTTTTCAAGCATTACCTCCATGCAATGCTTCTGGTTCAGGTAATGCGTACGACTCCCGAAATTCTCTTTTGTAGTAAGCACTTGCCCGCAAGTCATGCCATGCTCCCGGAATAACTCGTAATACCGGTTGATCAACTTGGCCTGTCCTACCGCCGAATACAGTTGCCGGGCTGATACGGGATCCAGCTTTTTGCCGGCCTTTATCTCGCTTCGTCCAGAAGCCACGGCACCGGAGGAGATCAAGACGATCTCCATACCTTGCCGGTGCAAGTCCGCTACTTGGTCAACCAACGCGGACATGCGGGTGATATCTAGCGTCCCATCCTTGCGGGTCAGGACATTGCTTCCTATTTTTACAGCGATCCTTTTCAAGAAAGTTATGATTTATTATTTATTATCTTTATCCCGGATCTCTACCCGTCGGATCTTTCCGCTGATTGTTTTCGGCAGTTCGTCCACGAATTCGACAACACGGGGATATTTGTAAGGAGCGGTGACACGTTTCACGTGATTTTGCAATTCTTTGA
>OHDZ01000310.1_pt1 | contig 21032 bp, 17 predicted proteins | sample 1567161 | NCBI WGS metagenome assembly OHDZ01 (sample SAMEA3879525, study PRJEB24766) | human gut metagenome | biome: human-associated habitat; feature: feces | place: USA | collected 1985/1987 | reverse complement strand
AGTGGCAGTATTTTCAGCTTGATCCAAAATCTGTCGGATTCTGTGATCGTACCGATTGCCGGAATGATCATAACCTTTGTGTTGTGCTATGAGCTGATTTCCATGCTCACCGAAAAGAATAACATGCATGATATAGATACATGGATGTTTTTCAAATATTTCTTCAAGATGTGGGTTGCAGTATGGTTCGTAAGCAATGCTTTTACGATCACAATGGCAATTTTTGATGTTGGACAGAATGTAGTGAACCGGGCTGCAGGTGTTATCAACCAGCAGACGGCAATCAATATTGATTCGGTAATCACCTCGATGGAGACAGCAATGGAATCAATGGAAATAGGAGAGCTGATTATACTGGCACTGGAAACGCTTCTGGCGAGTCTGTGCCTAAAGGTTATATCCGTTTTTATAACGGTTATTTTGTATGGCCGTATGATAGAAATTTATCTGTATTCGTCAATCGGTGCAATTCCATTTGCCACTATGAGCAATCGGGAATGGGGACAGATTGGCAGCAATTATTTAAGAGGATTGTTTGCACTGGCATTTCAGGGATTTTTTATTATGGTGTGTGTGGGCATTTACTCTGTATTGGTTGCCAACATACAGGTATCAGACAATGTGCATACAGCGCTGCTCAGTGTAATGGCTTATACAGTAATACTGTGCTTTAGTCTTATGAAAACAGGTAATTTCTCAAAGAGCATCTTTAATGCACACTAAATGTGGAAAAGGAGACGATGAAAATGGCTTTTGTATCAGTACCAAAAGATCTGACAAAAGTAAAAAATAAAATTATTCTCAATCTTACAAAACGACAGCTCATCTGCCTTGGTATTGCAGCGGCAGTAGGGCTTCCGTTTTATTTCCTGTCAAGGGGATTGATTGGTTCGAGTAATGCGGCAACCGGAATGTGTCTGTTGATGCTTCCGGCTTTTTTATTTGCCATGTATGAGAAAGATGGACTTCCTTTAGAGAAAGTCCTCAAAAATGTGATTACAGTAAAACTTATCCGTCCTCCGGTACGGAAGTATGAGGTGGAAAACCTCTATGAAAAAAAGAGAATTCTGACAAAATCGAAAGGAGGTACCGTTCGTGGAAAAAGTAAGAAACGATAAAGAAGAATTTTCCCATCTGGATGACTGGTGGTTGGATGAAGAGGATTCTGCTGATGGTTTACCAGTGTTTGATCCGGACGAGACAGAAGATTATGCAAAGGACAGACAGCGTTTGACGGGAGTACCGATGGTTACGGGGTATGAAGCACTGGAGCGACACCGAGGTGTCCGCAGACCAAGACGTAAATTAAGCAGACGGGAAAAACATGCCTGGAAAAAAGCCCAGAAATATGAATTGAAATTACATAAGGCACACGAAAAGGAAGAAAGAAAACTTGCGAAGCAGGCGGCAAAACAGGCTGCTCGTGAAGAAAAGGCGGCACAGAAACAGGCAAAGAAAGCAGAAAGGCATAAAAAAAAGACAAAGCCGCCGGGTTCTGTAAAATCCAGTGGGAAAAAAGGTGTTGCAAAGAAAATATCCAGCACGAATAAAGACAGTAGAAATAAAGGGAAAAACATTACCGCACAGCAGTCCATTCCATACAGGGAAATGGGAAAAGACGGAATCTGTCGTGTGGAAGATGGTTACTATTCTAAAACAATCCGCTTTTATGATATTAACTACCAGTTAGCTCAGAATGAGGATAAAAATGCGATTTTTGAGAACTGGTGTGATTTCCTGAATTATTTTGACAGCACCATCCATTTTCAGTTGTCCTTTATCAATCATCACAGCAACATGACGGAATATGAAGATGTGATCCGTATTAAAAAGCAGAATGACAGTTTTGATGATCTGCGTATGGAGTTTGCCCAGATGCTTAGAAATCAGTTGGCAAAAGGAAATAATGGTCTTATCAGAACCAAGTATATTACGTTTGGGATTGAAGCTGACAATATCCGGGAAGCAAAACCAAAACTGGAACGTATCGAAACAGACATACTCAATAATTTTAAGGTTTTCGGGGTATCTGCATATCCGTTAAATGGTGCGGAGCGTTTGCAGATCATGTATGAAACATTCAACCAGAATGTCAAAGTACCATTCAGATTCAGCTATGATGATATGCTGCGTACCGGGCTGAACACAAAGGATTATATTGCACCATCCAGTTTCCTGTTCAAAAATGGAAAGGATTTTCAGATGGGAGATACCGTCGGAGCAGTATCTTATCTGCAGATTTTGGCACCAGAGCTGACAGATAAAATGCTTGCTGAATTTCTGGAAATGGACTGTAACCTGCTTGTTAATCTGCATATCCAGTCCATCGACCAGATGAAAGCAATCAAGCTGGTAAAGAGTAAGGTTACTGACATTAACCGTATGAAAATTGAGGAACAGAAAAAAGCGGTACGCTCCGGATATGATATGGATATTATCCCGTCTGATCTGAATACATACGGTGGGGAAGCGAAAAGACTTCTGGAAGATTTACAGTCAAGGAATGAGAGAATGTTCCTTGTAACTGTGGTGTTCTTAAATACAGCGAAAAATAAACAGGAGTTGGAAAATGTGGTATTTCAGACAGCAGGCATTGCACAGAAATATAACTGTGCATTGAAACGGCTGGATTACCAGCAGGAACAGGGGCTTATGAGTAGTTTGCCGCTTGGAAGAAACTGGATTCCGATCAAGCGGGCGTTGACTACTACATCAACAGCTATTTTTGTCCCATTTACAACTCAAGAACTGTTTATGGGTGGGGAATCTATCTATTATGGGTTAAATGCGCTGTCTAATAATCTGATCATGGCAGATCGGAAAAAATTGAAGAATCCAAATGGGCTGATACTTGGTACTCCTGGATCTGGTAAATCCTTTGCGGCAAAAAGAGAGATTACTAATGTATTTATTGTCACAAAAGACGACATTATCATCTGCGATCCGGAGGGAGAATATTTTCCACTAGTCCGGGCATTTAACGGGCAGGTTATCCGTATTTCTCCGACCAGTCATGATTACATCAATCCAATGGATATTAACATCAATTATGCGGATGATGACGATCCGCTATCTCTGAAATCAGATTTTATCCTTTCACTTTGTGAACTGGTAGTAGGAGGGAAAAACGGTCTGGAACCAGTGGAAAAAACAATCATTGACCGATGTGTACGTCTGGTATATCAGGACTATCTTGCTGATCCGGTTCCGGAGAAAATGCCAATCCTGGAAGATTTATATAATCTGCTTCGCAAACAGGAAGAGGCAGAGTCGCAGAGGCTGGCAACGGCACTGGAAATCTATGTAAATGGTTCCCTGAAGGTGTTTAATCACCGTACAAATGTAGAGTTGAACAATCGTCTGGTATGTTTCGATATTAAAGACCTTGGTAAACAGCTAAAAAAACTTGGCATGTTGATTGTTCAGGATCAGGTTTGGAACAGGGTAACAGTCAACCGTTCTGCCCATAAATCCACCAGATATTATATTGATGAGTTTCATCTGTTGCTGAAAGAGGAACAGACAGCAGCATACAGTGTGGAAATCTGGAAGAGATTCCGTAAGTGGGGCGGTATCCCGACTGGTATCACACAGAACGTAAAAGATCTGCTTGCTTCAAGGGAAATCGAGAATATCTTTGAAAACTCGGACTTTATCCTGATGCTCAACCAGGCATCCGGGGATCGACAGATTCTGGCAAAACAGCTTAATATTTCAACACACCAGCTTTCCTATGTAACAAACAGTGGAGAGGGAGAAGGGCTGATTTTTTATGGAAATACAATTATTCCATTTAAGGACAGATTCGATAATACCCTTATGCTTTATGCGTTAATGTCATCGAAACCAGAAGATGTAGAGAAGCGTGAAAAACTCGGCATCAAAGGCAGAGACGATAGTTAAAGGGGTGACAGCAGAGCATGAGAAAATGGGTGGCAGGATTGTTACTTTCTATATCTGTTATATTGCTTACGATCAGTCTGTATTTCTTAATGGGATTTTTTATGCAGGAAAGACAGGATAATCAGTTACAGCAGGAACTGCAGGAGCTAATGCAGAAAAGAGAGGATGAACCGGAAGAAGATGTTTCCGGCGATTCTTTGATAGAGGTGGACGCTGGAATTTTGGCATTGCATGAAGAAAATCCGGATTGTATTGGCTGGCTGACCATTGATGGAACGCAAATAGACTATCCGGTCATGTACCGGCCCGAAGATAAAAATTATTATCTGCATCGGGATTTCAATGGGGAATATTCTGCAAATGGATGTTTATTTCTGGCAGAGGAATGTGTACCAGGGGATTCGGACAATCTGATCATATATGGACATCACATGAACAGTGGGAAGATGTTTGCTGACCTTGAGAAATATAAGGACGAAGGATTTTACGAAGAACATCCGACAATCCTGTTCCGCACGATATGGGGAAATGAACAGTATCAGATATTTGCAGCATTTACAACGCCCGTTTATACAGGAAATGATTTTGATTATTACAGTTTTATCAAAGCTGGAACAGTGGCTGATTATAAAAAATTTATTGCTTCCGTTAAGGAAAAATCACTTTATCAAACAGGAACAACAGCAAAATACAGAGATAAGTTACTTACACTGTCTACTTGTGAGTATTCCCAGAAAAATGGGCGTATGGTACTGGTTGCAAAGAAAAATAACGGAAAATTATCATAGATCAGGAGATGATGACCATGCAGGAGCATGAATATAAAGCAAGGGACAAGACTGTCCAGAAGATGAGCCGGGATGGACTCAGGGAAAAAAATCTCCGCAGTAAAAAGGAAAAGCGGATTACCGGACGTGAGACAGATGAGAAGAAAACAGCCGGACACAGGGAACAGGAGCTGGACTTTGGAAAGGTCAGAAAAACTCATACTGCAGAAGAAACAGTTGAGGGAGTGAAAGAAGGAAAACACAGACTGCAGTCCAGACACGCTTTTCTGGAACAGGAAGAAATTGCGGAAGCGGAGGAAATGGAAAACTCAGAAATGAGTGATGATAAAGCAGGCGGGGAGAAATCTCCGCCTGTTTCACGTTCCAGACTTCGGAAAGATAGTATCCGGGGGCATCCGGAACGGAAATTTGAACGTGATTCTGAAATAACAGAACCGGACAGGCAAAACCGAAAGAAAAAGATGGTCACAGCCTATGCAGCAAAAGAGCAGAAACTCTACCATGAAAAGGCAGAAGTTGATGAAAAATCAATGGAAGACTTTCGGGAAGAGATCAAAAGCAAGACAAAAAGGGAACAGATACGAAAAGAACAGAAGAAATCAAAATCCCGGCTTTCCTTTGAAGATGAAAGCAAAGGTGTGATTCCTGGCAGTGGGATGGCAAAAAGGGGAGCTTCCGCCGTTTCGGAAACGGTATCTGATTATAGTCAAAAAGATTAGAGAGGATACCGATGATAATGCGGCTCTTGATGCGGCAGATCAGATGGAACTTGCAGGAGAAAGTCTTGCAAGAAAGTCTATCTACGTTCGGGAACGATTGAAAGAGAACCGACAGAGAAATAATCGGTTAAAGGAATCTGTTCTGGAAGAAACAGAAAAATTCCGCTTGCAGTTTGGCACCAGTGCTTCCAATGAGGCGAAAAAGGCGGTTCAGAAAGAAGCAGAGCAGAAAAAACAGACTGCCCTAAAGAAATTATTGCAGAAAAAGCGTTACCAGAAGCAGTATCAGGCTGCGAAACAGGGAAAGGCTGTGAAAGACGCAGTGCTTGTAAATGCACAGCGATTTACAGAAAAAGCCAAAGCTGCGGTCAAGGAAATTGTGGCACAGAACAGAAATATCCTCTTGTCCATAGGAGTTCTGGTTCTGCTGTTTGCGTTGATGGTAACAAGTCTGTCAAGCTGTGCTGCGTTATTCCAGGGCAGTTCCAATGCTATTATTTCTACCAGTTATTCCAGTGAGGATGAAGATATTTATGCTGCGGAAAATGCTTATGTGGCATTGGAAAATGCACTGAATGAGCAGATCAATCAGATGAAGGCAAACCATTCCGACTATGATGAGTTCCAGTTCCAGATTGATGAGATCGGACACAACCCGTATCAGCTTATTTCTTATCTGACAGTCAAGTATGGCGGTTTTACCTATGCAGAGGTTGCAGATGAGATTCAGAAGATTTTTAAGGAACAGTATGGCTTATATACGGATTCAACACGGGAAACCGTAACAGAAAAGAAAACGGTCAGAGTTGGAGAATCACTGGGACAGGTTGTAACCAGTGGATATTGTAACTGCCCGATTTGTTGCGGACAGTGGAGTGGAGGCCCGACTGCAAGTGGAGCGTATCCACAGGCGAATCACACGATTGCGGTGGATGCTTCTAATCCATTTGTGCCAATGGGAACTCATGTCATTATGAATGGTGTGGAGTATGTAGTTGAGGATACAGGAAATTTTGCACAGTATGGTGTGCAGTTTGATGTATTCTACGGCGATCACGCTTCTGCGTCAGCACATGGGCATCAGACCTGGGAAGCATACATAGCAGACAGCAATGGAAGTCAGGAAGTGGAAGTAACGACAACAAGAGAAGTGAACCGGCTGGATGTAACACTTACGAACCATAACCTGGATGCAGTTTTAAGAAACCGTATGACAGATAAGGAACAGGAGCAGTATGACGCTTACAACAAATACTATGGAAATCGTGATTATCTGTTTGACCTTAACACAATTCCGACAGGTGGGGCAGGTTTTGGATATGATATTCCGGCAGAAGCACTTTCTGATCCGCAGTTTGCCAAGATGATCCGGGAAGCGGAAAAATATCTTGGTTATCCGTATGTCTGGGGCGGTGCATCGCCATCTACCAGTTTTGACTGCTCTGGTTTTGTATGCTGGGTAATCAATAATTGCGGAAATGGATGGAACGTGGGAAGAACAACAGCGGACGGGCTTCGTTCTTATTGTTCCTATGTATCTCCATCTGATGCAAAGCCGGGAGATCTAATCTTTTTCCAGGGAACTTATGATACGCCGGGAGCGAGCCATGTTGGAATTTATGTAGGAAATAACATGATGATTCATTGTGGAAATCCGATTCAATATACAAGCATTGCAAGTTCTTACTGGCAGCAACATTTTATGGCATTTGGCAGAATTCACTAGAAGGGAGCGAACAAGAGATGAATATGCGATTAAAAAAGGTTCTGGATGATATTCAGAAAACTGAAAACAAGATTCTGGAACTGCAGGAGCATGTAAGGCAACTGAGAATCCAGAAAAAGCAGATGGAAGATGCAGAAATCATTAAGGCAATCCGTTCCATGAAAATGGATAGCCGAAAGATGCTGACTTTTCTGGATGGAATTCAGAACGGAACAGTTACCATGCAGTTTGATGAAGAGGGCAATCTTTCTATGGATAATTCTGAAACGGGTATAAAGAAAGAAGAAAATATGGATAGCGAAATGTCAACCGGACTGATAGAAGAAAGAGAGGATTTGGAAGATGAAGAATAAAGTAATGAAAAAAGTTTTAATGATTATGCTGTCGGCAACGATGCTGATTGGTTCTGCCAGCGTGACCGCATTTGCACAGGCAAATGAAAACGCAGAGCAGACTGAAACTGCGGAACAGGTGATAGAAGAACAGCCGGCGGAGCAGCCTGCCACAGAGGGAACACCATTTTCCACGCCGGGAAACGGACAGCTTGTGGATGATAAGGAGAATGACAGCTCCAAGCAGTTTCTGACTGTCCAGACAAAGAATGGAAATACCTTTTATATGGTTATTGATCGTTCCGGTACTTCCGAAAATGTGTATATGATGTCACTGGTAGATGAACAGGATCTGGCAGAGTTCTTAGATGAAAATGAGGAAACCGAGAAAAAAGAGGAATCTGCAGTTGTTCTTCCGGAAATAACCACAACACCAGAACCGGAAACTACCGTACAGCCAGAAACAGAAGTAAAACCGGAATCCAGTGGTAATAAAATGTTTGGTTCTGCAGTTCTGGGTGGAGGCATTGTACTTGTATTCGGTGGTTTAGCTGCTTTTGCTTTAAGTAAATTCCGAAAGAAAAAAGAGGACGGAATTGTAGAGGAAGGTCTGGAATTTGCTGATGACAGTTACATCAATGAAGATGAAGAAAATGCAGAAGATCAGCAGAAATAACAAAAGATCATAAGGTATGGAGAAAGGGCAGTTCTTTATGGACTGCCTTTTTGACAGGAACAGGAGGAAAACATGGCGAAATTTTTAGTGATTGCAGAGAAACCGAGCGTGGCACAGAGCCTTGCAAAAAATTTATCTGCTTATCAGAGAGAGGACGGGTATCTGGAGGGGAACAGTTGCATTGTCAGTTGGTGTCTGGGACACCTGGTAGAATATGCACCACCGGAATTTTATGACGAAAAATATGCAAAATGGCAGTTTGAGGATTTGCCGATCATCCCGGAAGTATGGAAAGTACAGGTATCAGAAGATAAAAAGAAGCAGTTTGAAGTGTTGTGCAGCTTAATGAACCGGGAAGATGTAGCGTATCTGGTCAATGGCTGTGATGCTGGAAGAGAAGGAGAACTGATTTTTAAAAGAGTTTATGATCTGGCAGACTGTCGAAAACCAGTGAAACGTCTGTGGATCAGCTCAATGGAAGATGAAGCGATTCAGAAAGGCTTTCAGTCCTTAAATGATGGGAGAGAATATGCAGGGCTTTGTAATGCTGCAGTATGCAGGGCACAGGCGGACTGGCTGATTGGAATGAACGCAACGAGAGCTTACACAACCAGATATTTCAAACGTCTGGTAGTTGGCAGAGTGCAGACACCAACGCTTGCCATGCTGACGGAAAGAAAAGAGAAAATTGAGCATTTCAAGAAAGAAGCCTATTATAAGGTTTCCCTGTCAGATGGGAAACTTACGGTAACATCAGAGAGTATCCCGTCAGAAATGGATGCGGAAGAATTAAGAAAACTTTGTGATGGGACAGAAGCACTGGTTACAAGGGTAAAAAGAGAACAGAAAAAGACTTTCCCGCCAAAACTTTATGATCTGACCAGTCTGCAGAGGGAAGCAAATCGTTTTTTCGGATACACTGCCCAGAAGACACTGGATATGCTGCAGGAGCTGTACGAAGAAAAGATGGTTACCTATCCGAGAACAGACAGTCAGTATGTAACCGAAGATATGAAAGAAACGGTAAAAATGCTTGCCGAAGGCATGGCAGATTTTCTTCCGTTTCTGGAATTTGGACAGATTATGGGAAACATAAATCGTGTGGTTAATAATGCAAAGGTATCTGATCATCATGCAATACTGCCGACAAAAGAAGCAATGGAAAAAGGCATGGGAGGACTTTCCAGTGGAAAGAAAAATCTGCTGATGCTGATCGGACAGCAGCTTGTTCAGGCAACAGGGGAAGAGTACCTTTATGAGCAGACAGAAATTTCCGTACAGTGCAAAGAACATGAATTTACTGCAAAAGGAAAGCTGCCTGTGCAGATGGGCTTCAAAGAAGTGGAAGAAGCCTTTCGGAAATACTGTGTAAAGGATAAGAAATCTGATGAACCGGATAATAAGACAGAACTTCCAGAAGGATATGAGGAAGGAATGACTCTTGCGTCTGTGAAAGCAGAGAAGAGTACACATTACACTTCTCCGCCGAAGATGTTTACCGATGTGATATTTTGTGAGCGTAAGGAGTGGATAGGAATTGAAGAAAGGAGTTCAGCATGAGAAGAAAAAAAGATAGAAGCAATGGCATTACTGCTTTGTATGAAAGACTGTCTCGTGATGACGATAATGCTGGCGAGAGTAATAGTATCGTTCATCAAAAGCAAATGCTTGAAGATTATGCTATAAAACATGGCTTTACGAATCTTGTTCATTTTACCGATGATGGTTGGAGTGGAGCGACCTTTGACAGACCTTCATGGAACAGACTTGTTGAAGGTGTTAAAAACGGAGAAATCACTGCTTGTATCTGCAAGGATATGTCCAGAATCGGCAGAGATCATCTGCAAGTAGGTTTTTTCACTGATATTCTGTTTAGAGAAAAGGAAGTTCGATTTATAGCAATCAATAATGGTATTGACAGTGACCGTCAAGAAACCAGTGAGTTTGCCCCTTTTCTGAATATCATGAATGAGTGGTTTGTCAGGGACACAAGTAAGAAAATTAAAGCTGTACTGAAATCCAGAGGTTCTTCCGGCAACGCTCATACAAGTAATATCCCACCATACGGCTATTTGAAAGACCCAGAAAACCCCGACCATTGGATTATTGATGAAGAAGCTGCTGAAGTAGTCCGCAGAATTTATCGTATGACTATTGAGGGAAAAGGACCTTATCAGATAGCAAGAGAACTTTCAGAAGAAAAAATTGAAAGACCATCTTATTATCTTGGCAAAAAGGGACTTGGAAATCATGCAAGCAACTATGACAAAGAAAATCCGTATATGTGGCGAGGAAATCAGGTTACTACTCTGATTGCCAGACCAGAGTATATTGGAAAGACTGTCAACTTCAGGACATTCAAAAATTCCTATAAGGACAAAAAGACGAAAAGGGCAGATAAGGAAGATTGGGTGGTTTTTGATGATACACAAGAGCCTATTGTCGATGAAGAAACATGGATGCTTGCTCAAAAGTTAAGACAGAATGTAAGAAAAGCAGATCCTATGGGCGAACCTAATGTTCTAACCGGAAAGATTTACTGTGCTGACTGTGGTGCACCGATGTATAATCACAGGCAACGAAAAGGGCGTGAAAGAATATACTATACTACCAAAGGCGAAAAGCGGATAAGCCATTCAAATCCGGCAGATTGTTATGAATGTTCCACTTATAATCTTGCTTATCAGAAGTATGACCGGCATTGTACTTGCCACCATATTTCAACAAAAGCACTTAAAAGCATCATTCTGAAAACCATACAAGAGACTTGCCATTATGTTTCTTTGAATGAGCAGGAGTTTGTCTATTCTCTGCAAGAAGAATCGGCGATGAAAGATATTGCTGTTTCTGAAACTGTAAAAAAACGCATTGAAAGAAATCAGAAGCGAGTTCACGAACTGGATATGCTTATCAGGAAAATCTATGAAGATAATGTAATTGGAAGATTGCCGGACAGGCTTTTTCAGAGTATGCTTACTGATTATGAAAATGAGCAGAACGAGCTAAACAAGATTATTGAGACTGACACCGCTGATATGCAACGAATTATAGGCGGTCAAAATAATGTGGAGCGTTTTTTAAAGCTGGTTAAAAAGTATGAGAACATTACAGAGCTTACTCCTGCCATGATAAATGAATTTATAGATAAAATACTGGTTCACGAGCCACAGGGAAAAGGTGCAGACCGCACCACAGAGGTGGAGATATATCTTAACTATGTCGGGCAATTTCAAGTACCTGTGGAGCAGCATGAACCAACAGAGGAAGAAAGGATTGCTGCTGAAAAAGAAGCAGATCGACTTCGCAGAAAACGAGAATCCAATCGTAAGTATATGAAAAAGATTCGTGAGAAATCAAAAAAATTTGCGGAGCATGAGCGTATAGCAGAAGAAAAAAGTTCTGATAGCAAGCTGTGTGCTGAACAGAACGCCACAAGCAAATCAAATCGGCAAAAAGTGAAAGGAGAAAAAATAGCATGACAGAATTGAAACCACGAATCCATGATGAAAGCAACGGTCTGGACTATGTTCTTGTGGGCGATTACTATGTGCCGGACTTGAAGCTGCCGGAGGAACACCGCCCTATCGGTATGTGGGGCAGACTGCACAGAGCAGTACCGCCCTGCAAGGTTCTCTGCCCTCTGTTTATCCGGCGAACTGCATACTCACCTTGCTGACCTGAACGAACAGGCAACGGAAAGGTGCAGCCTTATCATTGAGCAGATGAAACAAGCCGAGGGTGTGACCGAAACCATGAAAGCAGACAATCAGATGTTGTGGGTACAGTCCATGAACTCTATCCGTAACCGAGCCGAAGAAATCATCAGACAGGAAATGATTTACTGCTGATTTTATCAAGTCCAAAACCAACAAATTTATATCGTAAACGAAGCGACAGGTATTTCCTTATGAAGTGTCTGTCGCTTTTCATTTATCAAACTTTAAGGAGGAAAACACAATGAAGATGAACCGGAATGAAATGGAAGCCCTTTATGCCTTTGGCTGTCCGAACCTGAAAGCAACTGTCGAGCGTTTGCATATGGTAGCTGCCCTTGCACCCGATCCAGTGACGAAGAAGCTGTTTTATATGCTTTCCGTTAAGCTGAGTGCTGAGGGTGTTGAAAGGTGGTATCGCTGCTTTTACCGCAGGCTGAGGGTGTTGAAAGACCGCAGGGAGGGCTGCTATGACAAGACTGACAAAGATTGAGAAAGAAACAATCGTTCTCTTTAATGAGGGCGAGGATAAGGCAAATATCTACACCCACAATGCCGGATTGAAAAAGAGGTTGGCTGCTTTTGCTAAGAAGTACCCTGACCTTTGCAGACTGGAAAAATCCAATGCTCAAGGCGGTGTTTCTTATGAGCTGGCAAAGTTCCGTCTGTCTATCCGTTTCCTGCCGCCTTACAGCGAGGAACGCAGACAAAAAGCCAGTGCATATGCGAAAAAGTATGGGCTGAACAGTCAGCAGGGATAATGTGATAATCAGGGCTGATATGCGGTTAAAATGTCAGGTGCAGACCTGATGTTTTGACCGTTGCCTATCGTCTGCAAGGAAAGTATCGGGGACTATGGATTTTGCGGAAATGTGCGTTACAGGGCTTGAACAGGAACTCTGCACACAAAATTTTTTCTTCCATTCTTTAAGTTGATGAAGTATAATGAGATATGAAAAATTGAGGTTTTTAATACTCGATTTCAAACAATCATTTTTATATAGCTGGAACTATGGAGGGCAAAAATGAATAATTTTTTACGAATGTGTTTGAATATAATTACACAAATAGGTCCCTATTTAGTTGTACTTCTTCTTTTGAAATATCTTGTAAATCTTCAACAAAAGAGAGCTAAAGAACGAGAGGAAGAACAGAAAAAGGGAATAATTAGGACGCATTATATAATAAAAACCGAAAAAGTACTTACTATGTTTTTTGTATTGGCGGTGTTTCTTTTTGGGGGAGCTACGGTAGCCAGTGCTATTCAACAAGATGATTTATTGCCACCAATTGGTTTTAGTATTTTCTTTATTGTTTCTTTAATCGGCTCATTGAACATGATTATGTGGAAACTGGAAGTGAACGGAGATGAAATCACATGGCGTTCAACTTTTGGAAGAAAGAGAACTTTTCGCTTTGAAGATATTACCTATTGCGAGAGAAAGAAAGGTTCTATGCGTGTATATGTAAATGGAGAAAAATTATTTACCATTGATAGTAATATTGACAAAGAAGAATTTATGGAGGACATAAAAAGAAGAAGAATCCCTGTAAAATCTTACTGGGCAAATCAGCATAAGAAAAATCGTAAATGACATATATTTTATAACAGTACGATGTTAGACAACTGAATATGACCGTCAAGGTCAGATGAAGAAACCGATGTATTGAGCGTAAAGCGATCATGCGTCGGTTTTTCTTTTTGCAAAATAGTCCGGTGGACTGTTTTGCAAAACCGAAGGAACTGACAGAGCTTGAGACGGGGCGAAGTCAGTTTGTTCGGGCGGGAGTACAGAGGGTGCAACCCTTTGTGCATGGGTACAGGGAATGCAATACCCCTGTGCAGGTCAAGGGCGGCAGCCTTGCCCAGTTAAGTGGCGTTTCGCCACTTAATACTGGGTATTACTTGACGCAGAAAGCCGCAAGGAATCAGCTTCGCTGCCCTTCTCCCCTGTCGGGGAAATCAAAAAGAAAAGGAGGAACTCATGTGAAATTAACAAGGCACAATGGACGAGCTGGAAAGAATGGCGTTTATAATCCGAAGCACAATGACCGCAGTTTTGACATTGCCAACAGCGAACACATTGACGAAGAACGAGCCAAACAAAATCTCTATTGGGACTGTTACAATGGCTTCCGCAATTTCAAAAATCCCGATAAGGAAAATGAGCTGTCTGCCACTTTTGAAGATGTGGAACAGCTTTTTTATCGTCAGCGGTATCGTGATTTTGTAACCGGACAGAACGAAAGAAATGTGAAGAACCGACACCCTGAAAGGAATAAGGAAACCGGTGATTTGCTCAAAAGCAAAAAGACCTGTCCAGAGGAAACGGTCTATCAGATTGGAACACTTGATAATCATGTTCCACCGGAACTGCTCATTGAGATTGTCACAGAATTTATGGAAATCGTAAATGAGCGTTTCGGCTCTCATGTCCATATCCTGAATTGGGCGCTGCACTTGGATGAAAGCACCCCTCATATTCACGAGCGTCATGTGTTCGACTGTGAAAATCAATATGGGGAGATTGCCCCACAACAGGAAAAGGCTTTGGAAGCACTGGGATTTGAACTGCCGGAACCGGAGAAGCCTGTCGGAAGAAAAAATAACCGCAAGATGACTTTCGATTCAGCTTGCCGAGTGCTGCTGTTTGATGTGGCGAAAAAGCATGGCTTACAACTGGAAGAAGAACCCGAATATGGTGGTCGTGCTTATCTGGAAAAACAGGACTATATTCTTTTCAAGCAAAAGGAGCAACTGGCAGCACAGGAGCAAAAGTTGGAAGAACTCACGATGAAGATTGAAGATGTGGAAGCTCTGGTGGACGAGGTTGCCGATATTGCCTATGACAAGGCGGTTGAGGTCGTTGCTGATACTGTAAAACTGGAAACGCACAAGGAGGATATTAAGCTGGTGGAGCAGTCTAAAGCGTGGGTTCTCTCCCCTGAGCGTAAGGCTTCAAAGAAAGAAGTTGAGTATGCAGTGAAACGATTGGATGGCGTGATTGCCAGAATCACAAACGCTATGAAATCAACCATTCAGAAAATCCAAACCACGCTGATGAAACCGGAGGTCAAAAAAGCCGGAACGGAGCAAATCAAGAAGAAAGCTAAAAGTTCCATTATAGAGCAGTTGAGCCGCAAAAAGAAAGAAATAGCAGAGCGTGAAGTCAGCCGGACGGATCAGGCAAAAAGCAAAAAACAGGATATGGAACTCTAAAGCACTTGCTGTTTTCACTTTGAAAATGACAGGTGCTTTTGCTTTAGGGAGTAAGAAAATATCTTCCATTCTTTAGGTTGATGAAGTATAATGATAGTAAGAAATTTTTTGTAATGACCTTAATCCAATAAGTGATTTTGCAATTATTCAGTAAAGGATGTAATTATATGAAAAAAGTATTGTTGCTTTCCAGTGTGATTATTATACTCGGTTTAACAGGCTGCTCTAACAAATATTTCAATGACTGGTTTAGCTCTGAACAAAATGAAACGGATAAGATGTGTCAACAAATTATCGAGGCATGTAAGCAACAGGATTCAGAGAAACTAAAATCTCTATTTTCCGAAGAAAGCAAAAAGAACATTGAGAATTTAGACACTGAAATCTCTGCTTTTTTCGATTATATTGAGGGCAGTATCCAAAGTTTTGAGGGCGATTGTGCATCATCAAGTGAAAGCAACTATGGTAAAAGGAAAACGGAATTGGATGGTATGTATCTCATATTGACAGAGAAGGAAAGGTATTGTATGAATTTTTATATGTATAGTCAGGATGATGAAAATGCCCAAAATGTGGGGATATATAAAATTGAAATTGCATTGGAGAGCGAAGTGGCTGAGGATAATTTTATATGGGATAATCCCCCAAACGGTATTTTTGTTGGAGGACAAAATTGATTTTTGTTATGAGAGAACATTAAAGTATAAATTTCGGATGGTATAAGAAAAACTGACTACAATTAAATCTTCACAGCTTTGCTAAGCAGGAAATCTGAAAAGGTCTCCTGCTTTTTTGCACCTAAAATTAAATATGGAACTCTAAGGCACTTGCTGTTTTCGTTTTGAAAATGACAGGTGCTTTTTTCGTTTCAGGAAAGGAGTCACATGAATGTATTTGAAGTTGTAAAAGAAAATGTTACTGCCCGACAAGCCGCAGAAGCCTATGGCTTGAAAGTGGGTCGCACAGGTATGGCGTGCTGTCCGTTTCACTCAGATAAGTCCCCCAGTATGAAGCTGGATGAACGCTATTACTGTTTTGGCTGCGGAGCAACCGGAGACGCTGTTGATCTCACAGCGAAGCTATTCGGTATCGGGCTGAGGGAAGCTGCTGTCAAACTTGCTGAAGATTTTGGTCTTAACTATGACAGCCGACAAAAGCCCAGTGTCCGCCCTCGTATTCGTGAGCCGACACCGGAACAGAAGTATCAAAAAGGAGAAAATCATTGCTACAAGGTGCTGACGGATTATTTTCATCTTCTTAGAGAATGGGAAAAGAAATACGCTCCTAAACAGCCGGATGAGGAATGGAATCCCCTGTTTGCAGAAGCACTGCATAAGAAGAACTATATCGAATATCTGCTTGATATTCTTCTGTATGGTTCATTGGAGGAACGAAAAGCACTTGTGGCAGAACAGAGAAAGGAGGTGTTAAAACTTGAACAGCGAATTGCAGAACTGTCAGCAGACAGAACCATGCACAGTAGAAGAAATCCGAAACAGCTTAGAGCAGAGCGAGAAAGGTAAGGTTTATAATACTGCCGCAAATTATAAGCGTGTTCTGCAATATGACCCGCTTTTGAAAGGGGCTATCCGAAAAAATCTTCTGACCGAAAGAATCGACATTGTGAAGCCCCTCGGTTGGTATCGTGACAGCCCGACATTGACGGATGTGGATGTGAAATATCTGCTCCTATATTTTGAAGAAAACTATGGATTGACCGTAGAGAAGAAAATCATAGACGCAGTTGCGGTTATTGCCAATGAAAACCGTTACCACCCTGTCTGTGATTTTCTCAATGCCTTGCAATGGGACGGAACGGAACGCATACGCTTCTGTCTGCACCGCTTTCTCGGTTCTGATACAGATGATTACACCTATGAAGCATTGAAGTTGTTTCTGTTGGGTGCTATCTCACGAGCCTTTAAGCCGGGGTGTAAATTTGAGGTAATGCTCTGTCTTGTAGGCGGTCAGGGAGCCGGAAAGTCCTCTTTCTTCCGTTTGCTTGCGGTCAATGATGACTGGTTCTCTGATGATTTGAAAAAGCTGGATGATGAAAATGTGTACCGCAAAATGCAGGGGCATTGGATTATTGAAATGTCGGAAATGATTGCAACTGCCAACGCTAAGAGCATTGAAGAAATCAAGTCCTTTCTGAGCCGACAAAAGGAAACCTATAAGATACCCTATGAAACACATCCGGCAGACAGAAAACGACAATGTGTGTTTGGAGGTTCTTCTAATACCCTTGACTTTCTTCCCCTTGACCGAACAGGCAACCGCCGCTTCGTTCCGGTTATGGTCTATCCTGAAAGGGCTGAGGTTCATATTTTGGCGGATGAACAGGCTTCCAGAGAGTATATCAATCAGATGTGGGCAGAAGCTATGGAGATTTACAGAAGCGGCAATTTCCGTCTGAGATTCAGTCCGGCTATGAACGCTTATCTGAAAGCCCACCAAAAGGACTTTATGCCGGAGGACACAAAGGCAGGACAGATTTTAGACTATCTGGAACGCTATTCCGGCAGCATAGTCTGCTCTAAGCAGCTTTACAAGGAAGCACTGGGGCATGATTATGACGAACCGAAACAATGGGAGCTGCGAGAGATCAACGACATTATGAATAACGCTGTCACAGGCTGGAGGGCGTTCAGCAATCCGAGATATTTTCCAGAGCCTTACCGCAGACAAAAGGGCTGGGAGCGTATCAGGAACGACAACGAGCCTGACAACAGCATGGATGGTTTTCAGGAAATCCCGACAGAGGAAATGGAACAGTTAGGACTTCCGGAGGAATGGTTGAAGCAAAAATAAAAGCCCGTTGTCGCTTCGGTTGTCGAGCCGGTTGTCGGTCTGGTTGTCGGGCAAAAATCCCGAAAGCCTTGATATTGCGGCACTTTTCCCTCTCTGACAACCATGACAACCAATATTATAAAGAAAAAGGAAATAGTAAAAAGATAGTATCGCCCGATAAAGAAAAAAGGTTTTCTGATGTCCGTTGTCGGAACTTCGTTGTCAGACCTTTCCTTGTCGGGCTTTTTTCATTTAATTAGGAGGAATATCGTATGACAAATATCGTGAACAGTACACTACCCACCCCAAATAACCATTCGGAGAAAAATAAACCGGATGGAGTTTTTGTGATTAAGCAAGGCAAAACAAATTATAAAGTCAAAGTGTTTTTTGACCATAGTAGCGGTTTGACTGCTGAGGACAGGTTGAAACGCATTATTCAGGCAGAAGCAGAGAGAGAATCTGCGTAAGTAATATGAAAAATATCCACGCACCCCCTTGACAAAAGCTTTCAGAAGATACCCTGCTTGCTGCAATGGAAACAGCAGGGAATAAGGAATTTGATTCTGAAACAGAGAAAAAAGGACTTGGGACACCGGCAACCAGAGCTAATATTATAGAGAAGCTGGTAGCTTCGGGGTACGCAGAACGTAAAGGAAAACAGATTCTTCCTACAGTGGCAGGATGTGAGTTGATTCATGTAATGCCGGAGAATCTGAAATCTGCAAGTCTGACAGCAGAATGGGAGAATCAGCTTCTGATGATGGAAAAGGGAAAAATCCAGGAAGATGAATTTATGAATGGGATTGTATCCCTGATTAATGAGATTCTTTCTTTGTGCAGGGCGATCCCGGAAGAAGAACGGAATCGTTTTCAGACTGCAAGGGAAGTAATTGGAAAATGCCCAGTGTGTGGTTCTGACGTATACGAGGGAAAGACCAATTATTACTGCTCTGACAGAAGCTGTCAGTTTGCTCTGTGGAAGTCGAACCGCTTTCTGGAAAGTATGAAAAAGTCGATGGATAAAAAGATGGCGGTGGAGCTTCTGAAAAAGGGGCGTACCCATGTGAAAGGATTGTACTCCAAGAAAAAAGACAGCAAATTTGATGCCGATCTGGTACTAGGGCTGGAAGATGGAAAAGCCAGATTCAGTCTTGAGTTTCCTAAAAAGAAGAAATAAAGCACAGACGGAAGGAGGAATGAGTTATGGCTCATTTAGATGAGATACGGGGACTTGCAGAATATCATGCAACCCGTATCAGCAGTTCACCGCGAGATTGGATGAATTATCTGGATACTGCAGCCAGGCTGTATCGGTATCCATTTATGGATCAGCTTTTGATCCACGCACAGCGTCCAAAAGCAACTGCCTGTGCTTCTTTGGAATTATGGAATGAAAAAATGCTGCGGTGGGTAAATCGAGAAGCAAAGGGAATTGCTCTTTTAGATGAAACTATGCAGAAAACAAGACTCCGGTATGTATTTGATATTCAGGATACTCATAAGGTAAAAGGTGGAAGAACACCGTATTTGTGGCAGTTACAGGAGAAACAACAAGATGCCTTATTAAACCATTTAGAAGAAGTTTACGGACTGGAAGCTAAGGATGCAGGCAATCTTTCTGATGCACTGATGGCAACAGCAAAATACATGGTGGAAGAAAACCTGGATGAATATCTGGATGGCTTGACGTATGTGACAGAAGGAACGTACCTGGAGGAGCTGGAAGAAGATACCATCCGCAGCGAATTTCGCAGTCTGTTGACAGACAGCATTTATTATACGCTGGCTTCCAGATGTGGGCTTGATCCGTTGGAACGGCAGGAAGAAATGGACTTTGTACATATCACAGATTATAACAGCTTATCAGTGCTGACATTTATTGGAAATGCAACGAGCATGGCCAGTGAGTCTGTGTTAGTGGATATTGGAAGATTTGTACACCGTATTTCATTAGAAGAAATGAAAAAGGGTATTGAAAATTCGGAAGAAAGGAATTATAATAAATTTAACACGTTAATTCGCGAAAGCGAAGAGAATAACAACAGAATCATAGAAAACGAATATCCACAGGAAAATGAAGGAGGAAATGAGCATGGAACTGACATATCATCGCAAAGGGGATTATCTGTTTCCGAATCTGACAATCCAGGAGACAGAAGCACAGATTGGGAAATACGGAATGCTGCGAAGGACATTTCTGAAAGAACACAAGAACAGCCTGTATCAGAGTCTGTTGCTGACAGGGAAATTGAACAGCCATCTGGAAGAAATCGAGAAAACAGCACAGAAGAGATTGGAAGTACAGATGGAGAAACTTTTGGAGAAGAATCCGGCACCGTCGAAAGAGGAGAACCCGATGGCGTGGACAGCCCATATGAACAGTCTGACGGCAACAGCGGAAGAGAGCATCTTGTCGGAATTGGTATACAGCTAATTGAAGATACAAGTGAAGATCAGTTAAGTAAAGCAGAGGAAGAAATTGCCTCTGCTTTATCTTTGCCCGAATATCCTACAGCAAATGAACAGAAAAGGCAGATTGGTGAAAGAGTAGCTGCTTTTTATGCCGGGGAGATTCCTATTCCGGGTGAAGTGGTTGATGAGGTTTTAAGAACCGGGGGAAACCGAAGTAAAAGCCAGCTTCGTATTATCTATAATTTTATGAGTGAACAGACACCGGAAGAATATACGGAGTTTGTAAAGCGGGAGTATGGAACTGGTGGAAAAGGTTTTGAAATCAATGGCATGGAATATTCTGTCTGGTTTGACGAAACGGGATTGCAGATTGCAGTAGGGCATACCGTTACCGATCAGATTCTGGATAAAGCGTTTTTATCCTGGGAAGATGTGAGTGGACGTATCCATCAGCTTTTGAAACAGGGCGAATATGCACCGCAGTCGGTACTGGATGTTGCAAGGGAAAATGCAGTAAAGGAACATGCACAGTCACTTGCCTATATGAAAGCAGACATGGCAGAGGGTGTGGCAGAACTTGTTTTTGATGAAGAAGATGGGCTTGCAGTAAGAGAGCCATTGATCCGAAAGGGATATGAAGATGTTTTTGATAAGGCAGGAGTCATCCTCAAAAAAGAAGAAAAGAAAAAACCGTTGATCATGGCACGGCTTTTGAATGTAGAAAGTCTTCTGTCTTCAATGGTGTGCAAA
>OHDZ01000305.1_pt1 | contig 21262 bp, 16 predicted proteins | sample 1567161 | NCBI WGS metagenome assembly OHDZ01 (sample SAMEA3879525, study PRJEB24766) | human gut metagenome | biome: human-associated habitat; feature: feces | place: USA | collected 1985/1987 | reverse complement strand
GGCTATGAGCTGATGTCCGCTGATCTGGCGATGGTCCCCATGACCACCACCCGCCTGACCGACCCCGATCAGCTGAAGCTGATGGGCAAGCTGCTGGACGCTCTGGAAGATAATGACGATGTTCAGAATGTCTGGCATTCGCTGGAGAACCCGGAAGACCTGCCGGAATGATCCGCACTGAAATGATCTGACAAAGTAAAAAGTACGACAATAGGCCGCTTTTTGTGCTGCAAAGCATAGAGGGCGGTCTTTTGTTTTATTTACTCAAGCGCAAAAATGTGATTTTACAAAGACAAAAGAACGCTTTTGAATTGTGACATACCAACCTATTTTGGAGGACTGAAAAATGAAGTTGTACGTTACGTAGAAGAGTTTTTGTATGCCAAGAAAATCGAAAATCAAACGGTACGAACACTTGGGGGTATAAAAATACCTAAATTTTGTTTGCCAGGTGGATTGAGAAAATTCGAGTCGTTCATTTGAAACAGTATATCGCCTATCAACTGAAAATGGGACACAAAGCGACCTACATGAATAACATGATTACGATTCTGCGGACGTTTTTTAAGTATACGAACGGAGAAGATTATACTGATATTGCTTATTACGAAGGTGGCATGGGTCAAAGAAGAAAAGCTTGTAATAAAGACGTTTTCTGAACAAGATACCCGCCAACTGCTGGAATACTATGATAACAAGAGTTACGTGTCCTGTCGCAATCGCACCATCATTACAATGCTCTTCGAAACGGGTATTCGGTGCAAGGAATTGCTTGATATGCAGCCAGAGGATATCAAGGAGAATTACATCCTTATTCACGGCAAAAACCACAAAGAGAGATTGGTTTCCCTTACGCTGTATATAAGCAAATGTGCGATTTTTAGACAACCCTTATTCTTTGTCCTTGTTTTGTCTTACATAAAAATGTACATCAGCCTTTACGGTGGAGGGAAAGTACAGAAATAATCCCGGAAAATCAGTGCCGCCGGATTGACAAACCCGTTAAAAATCGGTAGGATAAAGGCGTGAGGTAAAATAATTTAACAAAGCGGAGGAAGGATCGTGAAGGTCAAAGCAAAAGACATTGCTAAAGCAGCCGGAGTCTCTACAACAGCGGTCTCGCTGGTGATGAATGGAAAGGACTCCCGTATTTCGGAGGCCACCCGAGAAAAGATCCTGCGCATTGCAAGGGAGATGGAGTTTCAAAGTGAGATATCGGTGCGCCCGGGCAGCCAGCGGACCAAAACGCTGGGACTGGTGCTGCCAGATCTGGAGGGCCCGGTATTCCGTGTATGGATGAACAAGGTCCAGGAGTATGCTTTTCAAAAGGGCTATACGGTGTTCTGCTGCACCTGCGGCGATGATGCGGTACGCTGCGGGACGATATTGGAGAGCCTGGCTGTTAAAAATGTGGATGGCTTGGTGATCACGGTGCCTAGTACGCTGGAAAAAGAGGATGTGCTGACCCGGACACTGCATACGTTGCAGGATAATGGCGTGCCCTTTGTCCTGCTGGATCGGGCGGTCTATTCCATCTTCAGCGATTTCGTCACATCCGATAATAAATACGGCGGACGTATCGCCGTGGAAAAACTGCTCCAGGCGGGCGCATCCCGGATCGGCTGCGTGTTGGGACCGGAGCGGGTCTATACGACCAAAAAGCGCTTCCAAGGCTTCCAGGAAGGAATGGCGCTGCATAAAGCATCCTACCGGGAGCAGGATGTTTACCATGGTTCCTTTACAGTGCAGGATGGAAAAAAAGCCTTTGCACTTTTAATGGCGCAAGGGTGTGATGGCCTTTTTGTGGAGAATGAGCGGATGACCCAAGGCGTGCTGGAAGCTGCAGCAGAACAGGGGCTGCAAATCGGGCGGGATCTCAAGCTGGCAGCTTACGATCATCCGGGGACAGAGCCGGTCATCACCATCCGGCAGAACCTGACCCTTATGGCAGAAAAAGCGGTAGACCGTCTGATCGAGCGGGTGGAAGAGCCAGAAACACAGATTCCCCCGGGGAATTTTTATGTTACACCGACAGTGGAAGACGCACAGAGCGAAAGGGCGGGCACTTGATTTTTATAAAAAGGGAAACGTGCGCTCGTTTTTTGATAGAACCCGCTTGATTCTTGGGCTGAAACATGATATGATTTATCAAATGGAAAAATATTTAGCAAATATTTAGCAAATGCGAAGCCCCCGCTCTGTCAGGGGGCGATCGGGCAAAAGAAAGGATGGACCTTTTATGGAAAAGAAGAAGATCATTTTGGACTGTGACCCGGGCATGGACGACTCCATGGCCATTGTGATGGCCTGTAAGTCGGAGGCACTGGACGTGTTGGCAGTGACCACTCTGAACGGAAACTACCCTGCTGAGGTGACCTGCGTCAATGCACTGAAGGTCCTGGAAATGATCGGCCGGACGGATATCCCGGTGGGCAAGGGGATGGAGGTCCCGATGGTCCGTTCTGCCCCCAAAGATCCCTTCTCCCATGGTGCAGATGGCCAGGCGGAAAATTTCCTGCCGGAACCCAAGGTCCCCCGCAGCCCTAAGCACGCAGTGGATCTGATCATCGATCTTGTCAAGGCAAACCCCGGAGAGGTGACCATTCTTTCCACCGGCCCCATGAGCAATATTGCCATGGCGCTGCGCAAAGAGCCGCAGATCGTGCCCATGATCCGGGAGATCATCGCAATTTCGGGTATGTTTGGCCTGAACAAATATGCATTTGCAAACTGCACAGGCGATACGCCCCAAAGCGAGTGGAATGTTTATGTGGACCCGGAGGCCGCAAAGATCGTCTATGAATCCGGCATCAAGCTCACCTGCCTGGGGCTGGATGTGGCTACCCATTTTGATGTCAACCTGACAGAGGAGGACATTGCCGCACTGGACCAGAGCAGCCGACCCGAGGCAAAGTTCCTGCGCCAGGCGATCCGCTTTGTCAATGGCCGGGGCTTTGAGGCGTACTGCGCCAGCATCGACTGTATGGCAGTGGCATACGCCATTGATCCTACCCTTGTGGAGACCTTTGAAGGCCATGTGGGCGTGGAGACCAAGGACGGCCTGACCTTGGGAATGACGGTGCTGGATGCCCGTCACCACTTTGTATGGGAGCATCTGCCGGTGGTGCAGATCGGCCGAAAAGCCGATCACGCCCGCTTCCTGCAGCTGCTGATGAAACTGGTTCTGCAGTAAAAAAGAAAGGAATGACCTCTATGTATGATTGGCAGGTAAAATTGTTTAGCAAGGAAAAGCTCTACCTGGCAGGGCCGGAGTGCTTTTACACCAATGGCTATGCCCTTTGGGATTCGATGCGCCGCAAGGCAGAGTATTACGGTTTTGGGGTCACGATGCCCAGCGATAACCCGGTGGATATGAGCAGCCCGGACCGGCGTGACCATGCAAAAGCTATTTTCCAGAACTGTGCCCGCTGCATGAATGAGTCTACGGCCATCCTGGTGGATCTGGAGACCTTCCGCGGGGCAGAGCCGGACGGCGGCTCCATCTATGAGCTGGGGATGGCCTATGCAAGAGGCATCCGCTGCTATGGCTATACCCGCGACAAGCGTCCGCTGACCTGGAAGGTGCAGGGCGCACACTTGGCAGACGGCGTCGTCTGCGGCCCGGATAATAAGCCGCTGCCCTATGCAGATCTTCCGTTTGCACCGTCCATTGTCGGCGCCAGCAAGGTCATCGAGGGCGACCTCTCGGATTGCCTCCACCTGATGATGATTGACCTGGAAGAGGATGCAAAAAACCAGGCACTTGGGCTGCAAAAAGCACAGCAAAACCCGGCCGCACCGGCAGCGCATGACCGTCCGGTGGTTTATCTAGCCAGTGCAGAGCGCTATGACCCGGATGCTTGTGCAAAGTATGAACAGATGAAAGCGATCTGCGCATCCTATGGGTTTGATGCAGTTGCCCCGATGGACCTTGTGGACAATGAGGCGGCAGCAGACCCGGAGAATCCGTACCAGACCGCAGCGCAGCTGTTCCATCGTTACCAGCGGCATGTGCGGGACTGCGATATCATCCTGGCAGACCTGAACGATTTCAGCGGCTATGAACCCAGCAACGATGTCAGCTTTGAGTGCGGCATGGGGTACCAGCTGGGCAAAAAACTGTTTGGTTATATGCGGGACACCACTCCCATGCGGGAGCGCATCCCTAACTACGGCGAGTCGCGGGAGTACCGGGATGAGTGCGGACGCAATGCAGAAAACTTCGATTATCCCATCAATTTGATGTTCGCTGGCTCCATGCCGATCTTCCAGTGCAGCAGCTTTGAGGATGCCGTCCGGCAGATGGCGGAAGCACAGAAGTAAACCGGAAATTCTGGACAGGGGCAAAGCGGAAGGGAGGCTCTTATGCAGACAGAACAACGCCGGCAGCAGATCTCCGCTGCCAAGGGAGAACGGCCTGTGGAACTTGTGCTGAAACGGGCCCGGGTGGTAAATGTTTTTACTAACGAGGTGGAACAGGCAGATGTGGCCATCCACCAGGGGCAGATCGTAGGCATAGGCGAATACACCGGGGAGACAGAGCTGGACCTTGCAGGAAAGTATGTCTGTCCTGGTCTGATCGATGGGCATATCCACATTGAAAGCTCCATGCTCTGCGGCCCTGCCTTTGCACAGGCCGTCCTGCCCCATGGGACCGTAGCTGTGGTGACCGATCCGCACGAGATCTCCAATGTGGCCGGGACAGCCGGTCTGGAGTTTATGATGGAGACCACAAAGGATCTGGATCTTTCGGTCTACTTTATGCTGCCGTCCTGTGTGCCGGCAGCAGACCTGGATGAATCCGGTGCAGTGCTGGAAGCCGAAGATCTGGCCCCGTATTACGCATCGCCCCGTGTTCTGGGTCTGGCAGAATTGATGAATGTCTTTGGAACAGTGCACGGGGATGAAAAGATCCTGAAAAAGATCGAGGACTGTGCAGCGGCCCGCAAACCGATGGACGGTCATGCACCTTTCCTCAGCGGCAAAGATCTAAACGCCTATATCACAGCGGGTGTGCAGTCTGACCATGAGTGCTCTGCGTTGGAAGAAGCAATGGAAAAGCTCCGCCGGGGACAGTACATTATGGTGCGGGAGGGCACTGCGGCGCAGAATCTTCAGGCCCTGCTCCCGCTGTTCCAGGAGCCCTATTGCGAGCGGTGCATGCTGGTGACGGATGATAAGCACCCCGGCGATCTGCTGGAAGGCGGCCATATCGATTTCATCATCCGCAAAGCGGTGGCGGCAGGAGTGGACCCCATCCTGGCGATCAAGATGGGCAGCCTGATCCCCGCCCGTTACTTCGGTTTGACCCAAAATGGTGCAGTCGCCCCGGGCTACGCAGCGGATCTGATCGTGGTGTCGGATCTGGAAAACTTCACAGTGGAACAGGTCTATAAGGCCGGCAAGCTGGTGGCCGAAAAGGGCCGTGCGCTTCACCTGGCTCCGCTTCAGCTGGATAAAGCGCGGTTTGACAGTGTACTGAACTCCTTCCATATGGACGAGATCACCCTGCAGGATCTGGAGCTTCGGCAGACAGGGGAGTGGGAGCGGGTCATTTGCCTGACCCCTCATGAGCTGCTGACCCAGGAAAAGATCGTCCCCTTCCAGACCCATCCCGGGACAGCCCCCGGCGTGGATGTGGAACAAAAGATCGTCAAGCTGGCGGTTTTTGAGCGGCATCACAACTCTGGCCATGTGGGGATCGGCTTTCTGGGCAACTATGGCCTGCGCTGCGGTGCCGTAGCCTCCAGTATTGCCCACGATTCCCATAACCTTATCGTGGCAGGCACCAACGATGCAGATATGGCCCTGGCTGGCAATCGGGTCCGTCAAAATGGCGGCGGACTGGCGTTTGCCGTCAACGGGCAGGTGGTTGGAGAACTGCCTCTCTCCGTTGCAGGTCTGATGAGTACAGAAGATGCAGTGTCGGTGGAAAAGACCCTCCGAGAGCTGAAAGCCGCCCTGCGGGAGTATGGTATCTCGGAAGAGATCGATGCTTTTATGACCTTGGCTTTTGTCAGCCTGCCGGTGATCCCAAAGCTTCGGCTGAATACCTACGGCATCGTGGATGCAGAGCGGCAGCAGATCCTCCCGGCGGTGTTCTGAAAAAAGAAGGAGGCCGGGTGGTTGGTTCTGTGGGCTGACCACAGCAGCAGCGTCTGTGGGGGATCACTTTTTTGGCTTTATGACAGTAGACAGAAAACTGGATGCAGGGCAGGGAGGTCCTGCTGTTTTATCTGGGAACAGAAAAAGAGCAATACAAAACCGGCATAGCTGTGGCTATGCCGGTTTTGTGCGCCTGTGGCGGGGAAGGGAAGCCCCGCCGCAGGTGGAATATTTGTGATAGGGATCAGCACTCTTATTCCGACCGCAGCGCAGTGACAGGGTTGCACTTGGCAGCGCTCATCGAGGGGATCAGACCGCCCAGGATGGTCAGCAGCGTGGAGAGCAGCACCAGGATCACGGCTGCATCCAGCGGCAGCACCGCTGTCATTTGACTGCTGCCGGATACCGACCGGATCAGCATATTGCCGGGGATCAGCAGCAGCTCGCTGAGGATGATGCCCAGTATGCCGGAGAACAGACCAATGATCAAGGTCTCGGCATTGAACACCTCGGACACATTGCGCTTGGATGCGCCAATGGCACGCAGGATGCCGATCTCCTTACGGCGTTCCAGCACACTGATATAGGTGATGACGCCGATCATGATGGAGGAGACCACCAGCGAGATGGACACAAAGGCCACCAGCATACTGCTGATCATGTTCACGATCTCGGTCACAGAGGTCATCAGAGTGCCCACCAGATCGGTGTAGCGGATCACCTTTTCCTCCTCGCCCTGTGCGGTCATTGCGTTGTTATAGGTCTCCAGCTCTTCCAGGATCACAGCCTTGCTCTCAAAATCCAAGGGATAGATCCGGATCTGGCTGGGACGAGAGAAGTCCACATACCCAAAGTTTTGCAGGTTGGAATCATATGTGGCGCTGGAGGAGAGCATAGCCGAAGTCAGCAGCTCGCTGATCTGGGTCTCATCCATGCTCAGAGAGATGGCATCTTTAAAGGCGGATGCATCGATCTTGATGGCGTTTTCCATCTGGCTGGCCAGCTTGGACAGACCCTTTTGCAGTTGGGTCTGCAAGGTGGCCATGATCTTGGGCATAGCCTGGCTCATGACCTGCTGCAGCACACTTCCCAGCTGAGTCTGCAGCACCTGGTTCAGCTGTGCAGAATACCCGGCCAGAGCCTGCTGCAATGCAGTGGAGAGCTGCTGGCTTACCGCCTGCTTGTCAATCAGCTCTTCCATAGCTTCCTTCATCAGCTGCTGGAACTGAGGCGTCTGCAGGTAGGAGCCAAAGTCCAGCCGGTTCAGATGCAAAAATCCGTTGCCAATCACATAATCCTTGTAACCGTTCAGCACCTTCTGGGCCAGGGCCTGTACCTTTTCAGCAGGGATAGACAGGCTCAGGCTTTCCATCAAAGCACCAATGGTGTCCGGGTCCAGACCGGGCAGCTGGCTGAAGTCCAGCTGCAGCGAGCTGAAATCCACCAGTCCTTCCAGATCCAGTGCGCCGCTGTTCAGATCAAACACACCGGACAGATCCAGTGCATCGGGGTTGAACTGGAATGCCTGCTGCAAGCGATCGGTATCAACAGAGAACAGCTTGTTCAGCTCCAGTGCCGGAGCCTTTTCCTCCGCACCAAACGGCTGGCCGGTAAGGACGTTCACTTCCGGCTGTGCCATCTGCTGGTGGACGATCTCGCTGTTGGAAGCAAAGTCTGCCATATGGGGGACCAGATCCGGAGAATAGGCAATGCCGGAACCCAGCATGGTGGCGGAAGCGTTGGCCTTGGGCTGTACAACGCCCACCACGGTCAGATCTTCCGAGTTTGTCAGCAGCTCCTGCATAAAGGGCTTATCATCGCTCTTATCCACCCAGACACTGTGGGCGTCATCGTAGACATAACGCTGGGCAGGGTTGGCCAGCTTGAAGCGGATATTCAAAAAATCCTCATAGCGGTAGGCGTGGAAGTCCTCCGGAAGGTCTACATTCTGGTTCTGGGCAAATTGCTGCACCATTTTATCCAGCTCGGCGCTGTCCCGCAGACCCATGGAGTAGAGCGCATAGTCCGTTACACTGCCGTCCGCCGCCAGCACCACCACACACTCGTTGTAGTGCTCGGGCCACCGTCCGGCTTTTACGTCGTACTGGGTGTCGTACAGTCCTTCGTTCCGGGGCAGGGAATAGAATACGCTGGTATCCATCATGGAGGATACCACCTCATTGGTGGAGGATACGCCGCTGAGACCCAGCGCAGCCAGGGTGGAATCCGGGTTGACCTGGCGGTAGCTGCCGTCCTCCCGGATCTGATAGATCTGAGGAGATACACCGTATAGATACTCAATGGACGAGGCGTGCTGTGCAGCAGATGCGGCGTCGCTTTCCAGATAAGCCTTCAATGAGGCCAAGTCGTTGGAGGAGATGCCGGACACCAGCGGGGTGATCAGCTCCCGTACCGTGACCATGCCCTCTTCAGGGGCGTTCTGTGAGCTGACAACGCCTTGCCCTAAGGGGCTGGAGGAGAGCATGGAAGTGATGTCGATGCCGTTGCTAAGGATCTGCAGCGGGTATTCCGACAAGGTGGAGCGCTCCATATCCGCGATGTAGTCATTGACACCGGCGGAAAGAGAGATGATCAATGCAATGCCGATAATACCAATGGAGCCGGCAAATGCTGTCAGCAGAGTACGGGCTTTTTTGGTGCGCAGGTTGTTGAAGCTCAGCACCAGGGAGGTGAACAAAGACATGGAGGACCGGCCCATATTCATATGCACCGGCGGCTCCAGCTGCGATTCATCCGGCCGGAAAGGATCGGTGTCAGATTGGATGATGCCGTCCTTCACGGTGACGATACGGGTAGCATACTGTTCAGCCAGGTCGGGGTTGTGGGTCACCATTACCACCAGCCGGTCCTTGGCTACCTCTTTCAGCAGCTCCATTACCTGTACGCTGGTCTCACTGTCCAGTGCACCGGTGGGCTCGTCTGCCAGCAGGATATCGGGGTTGTTGACCAAAGCACGGGCAATGGCGACTCGCTGCATCTGTCCGCCGGACATTTCAGAGGGGCGTTTGTGCAGCTGATCGCCCAGGCCCACTTTTTGCAGCGCCTCGGCGGCCCGGCGGCGGCGCTCCGCTCCGGATACGCCGGAGATGGTCAGCGCCAGCTCTACATTGGACAGAATGGTCTGGTGCGGGATCAGATTGTAACTTTGAAAAACAAAGCCTACCGTGTGGTTGCGGTAGGAGTCCCAGTCCCGGTCAGAGTATTTTTGGGTCGAGATCCCATTGATGATCATTTCGCCGCTGTCATAGCGGTCCAGTCCACCAATAATGTTTAACAGCGTGGTCTTGCCGGAACCACTGGGGCCTAGGATCGCGACAAACTCGTTGTCACGCAGGCTCAGACTGACGTCGTCCAGTGCTTTTTGCAGCAGCTCGCCGGTTTTATATTCTTTACGGATGTGTTTGAGCTTGAGCATAGTCCTCCCTTTCTGGGGCGGCCGGCACGGAAGTACGCGGCCCCAAACGGCCCCCTTTGCCGGGATCGATCTGATATTAGTATGTTCATTTGTCGTCTGTTGTTAAAAGACGAGCCAGGCTTGCAGCGGAAACAGTGGGAAAAAAGATTCCGATCCGGTGGGCTGCCTATACGCGTGCGGGCGGTCTGACAGCAACTCTGCAGCTTGTTCAGCGGTGCAGAGGGCCGCAAGGGGATGTGCGGCGTTTCAAGCCGTCAGCGGCGCCCTAACCCTTATAATTCTACCAAATGATTGTGAATATTCCATGGATATTTAGGGGATGTCTTAGAAAAAATGCGCAAGAGCTTTTCATCTGGCGTGAAACTTTTCATTGCTGCGCTCATTTCTTGGGAAAAGAAAGGTGGTTCCAGGGACTTTCTCTCCTCTAGTCTGTGCATCTGGGGCCAAAATACCCTTTGTTCCGGTGCAGATCATCCGCTGGAAGAATGGAGGGAGGGTGTGCTGCACCAAGCAGCGGGACGTGCAGAAAGGTGTTTTTTCGCTGTTTTTGCAAAAGTACTGTTTATTGGTCCCAAAACGTGCTATTCTTTGGATATGGAGCAAACCATTCCAGTCTGATGGGGAGGCACAGCAAATGTCGGATAAAGATTATGGCTATTTTGGGAAAGGGCGCACGGGCTATGCGCAGTATAAAACGTCCTTCGACCGTAATTTTGGCGGCCCGGATAAGCAGCCCAGCGGCTGCTCTGGATGTGGTTTTTGGGTCAATCTGGTGTTTGTAGTTGTGGCGGTGCTCTTGACCTTGGGTCTTGTTCTGAGCGGAGCAATAACTCTGATCATGAACATATTCAATATGTTCTGGTGATCACAGAAAGGCAGTCTGTTCCACAAAAGCCTCAAAAACGGTACCCCGGCAAAAGAAAAGGCACAGCCTTGTGCTCCAGCGCAGAATCCGGTATACTAAGAAGAAGGCGATTTTCCGGGGGATGCGTTTTAGAGCAGGATCGTCCCGGAGCCATCTGAACAAGCAAAGAGAAGGGGAGAGTCCGTTTATGATCCGCGTGCTGATGGTGGAGGATGACCCGGTGATCCGGGACACCACTCGATACTTTCTGGAAAGCCAGCAAAATTTTTCTGTCACCTGTGCGGATACTGGGGGCGAAGCGTTGTCCCATGCGCGGGAGATCTTTGACGTGATCCTGATGGATATCCTGCTCCCAGACACGAACGGAGTGGATCTGTGTCAGCGTCTGCGCAGCTGGCACCATTGCCCGATCATCTTCACTTCCTGCCTGGACGATACGGAAACCATCGTGCGTGCGCTGGAGCTGGGCGGAGACGATTTTGTGTCGAAACCATATGATAACAAGATCCTGCTGGCCCGTATCATGGCCAACATCCGCCGTGTACAGATGGATGCGGCGGAACCCAGTGCCAATGGATATCACTGTGCGGCCTTTAGCTTGGATGCCAACAGCCATTGCGTCCAGAAAGGGGCAGCGTCTATCCATCTGGCAGATATGGAATATAGGATCCTCAACCTGTTTGTCCGGCATCCCAATACTTTTTTTACCGCAAATCAGCTGTATGCCAAGATATGGGGCAAGGACAGCCTGGGGGATGTGCGCACGGTGCAGGTCCATATCCACAATCTCCGGGGCAAGATCGAGCCGAACCCCGCAAAGCCGGTCTACCTGAAAAATGTCTGGGGAAAAGGCTATATCTTTACCCCGGAAGGCCAGTGAAATGACAGAATAGATCTTTGCTTTTGCAGACAGGTCGGTACACAGTATCGGCCTGCTTTTTGTTGCAAAACGGTGGATAAGGGTGGATCGGGTCATGGTTTCAAATCTTAATAAAACTTAATCAATGCTTTCGATTTGGGGCGGACACGACGCTGCAGCAGTTTCTGTGCCGGTTTTTTGGTGCTGAAATATAATTCTGGTTAAGAAAACTTAAAAGACAAGACGGCTTCTTTGTGTTAAAATATTGTCGAACGAAGTTCCGTGGGCCTGTGATCCACGGGTGGAACAAAAACAGAAAGGACCCCTTATCATGAATAAGATCTCCCGCAAAGGCTTTTTAAAGATTGCCGCTGCTGCGGCTATGGGCACTGTCACTGCTGGTGCTCTGACCGGCTGCAATTCGGCTTCCTCCTCCGTTGCTGCTTCCGGCTCTGCCTCCGCTTCCGGCGGGCTGTACACTCCTGGCACCTATGAGGCTGTGGCTGCTGGCATCAATGGCGATGTGAAGGTCACCATGACCTTTTCGGACAGCGCTATTACAGATGTAGTGCTGGATGTTTCCGGCGAGACTGCGTCCATCGGCGGTGTGGCTGCGGATGAGCTGAAAACGGCTCTGATGGAGGCGCAGAATGCGGAGATCGACGTGGTGTCCGGCGCAACCATCACTTCCGAGGGTGTTATCAAGGCTGCACAGAAGTGCATCAACCAGGCAAAGGGCATTGCAAATGTGGAGGTCGTCAGCCTGCCTACCGGCGATGCCAACGACTGGCTGGGCAAAGAGCCGGATATCGACGAGGATGCCATCACCGAGACGGTGGATACGGATATCTTGATCGTGGGTGCTGGCAACGGCGGTATGTTTGCTGCTGCTTACGCAGCTGCCAACGGCCTGAAGTTCCGCATCATTGAGCAGAACAGCGTGGTGCAGGATACCCGTCACTGGTACGGCGCCATCGATACCTCTGCGGCGAAGGAGGCGGGTGCTCCCGCTACCGACCGTGCAAAGCTGCTGAGCGAGATCAGCCGCTATGCTTCCGGCAAGTGCGACCAGCGTGTTGTTAAGACCTGGATCGATGAGTCTGCTGCGATGCACGACTTTATGCGCAGCATCCTGGAAGATAAGCTGGGCTGGACCTGCGAGTTTACCTCCGGTGCCGAGGCTGCTTGGCCGGATGCCAATGCAGAGCACAACACGGACTACCTGTTCCCCATTGAGGAGCACAACTACATGACCAGCGAGCGGGAGTCCGGCCTGCAGCGCAACGTGGCTCTGCAGCAGTACATTGAGGAGCTGGGTTACAGCATCGACTTCAAGACCAGCCTGGCTAAGCTGGAGAAGGATGCCTCCGGCCGCATTACCGGCATCATTGCACAGAGCACCGAGGATGACCACTTTATCCGCTACAATGCAGCCAAGGGTGTGCTGCTGGCCTGCGGCGGTTTCCCCGGCAACCCCTATATGATGGAGCAGCTGGACCCCCTGGGCACCAGCGTCACCACCGCTTGCTCCTATTCTCCGGCCGATAAGGGCTACGGCATCCGTGCCGCTGTGTGGGCTGGCGCCAACCTGGATAAGGAGGCTGCCCCCATGCTGTTTGACCGCGGCATCGTGGCGCCGGGTGTGGACGCCGGCTATGTGGACAGCCCCAGCGCTTTTGGCGGCAAGGCTTTCCCCGGCGAGATCCGCCAGTATAACCCCGGCACCCAGCCGTTCCTGAAGGTGAACCGCAATGGTGAGCGCTTTGCCAACGAGAGCTGCCCCTACAACGATATCGTCTATGCCGCTGCCCACCAGCCGGGCCGTGTTTACGCCCAGATCCACGATGCAAACTTTATTGAGGATGTGAAGCGTTTCCACACTATTGGCTGCTCTGCGCAGACCCGCAACCTGGGTGAGAGCTACATTCAGGGCAAGATGGAGGAGGCCGAGGCTGCTGGTGCATTCTTCCGTGCAGATACGCTGGAAGAGCTGGCAGATAAGCTTGGCTTTGCTGGCGAAGCTAAGGAGACCTTCCTGGCTACGGTGGAGCGCTACAACGAGCTGTATGATGCCCAGGAGGATACCGATTTTGGCAAGCCCGCCTATCGTCTGTCCGCCATCCGCAAGGCTCCCTTCTATGGCTGCTGGCTGGGCGCTTCTCTGCTGACCACCGAGCAGGGCATTGCCATCAACGAGAAGGGTCAGGCACTGGACAATGATAACCAGCCCATGCCCGGCCTGTACGTCACGGGCGATATGTCCGGCAGCTTCTTTGCCAACAACTACCCCTGCCTGATGGCTGGCGTGGCAATGGGCCGTACCCTGACCTTCGCTATGAAGGCGATCAAGCAGATGGCAGGTCTGGAATGATCCGCTTTTCCCCTCAATAAAATAAGCTGAAACGATGCAGCGCCGCAGGTGTTCAAAAACCTGCGGCGCTGTTTTTGCTGTTTTATAGCTGCGGACTGGACAAGGAGCTGTTGTGGGCGTAGCGTCCATACCGGCGTTTTGCGATCTCGATAAAGGACTGCACCTCCAGCCGGGGGGCATGACGCATGGCGGCGATCTCGACCATTACCGGGGGATAGTCCAGCAAGGGGATTTTTACCATGCCTGGGATTACCGCATTGGCCAGACAGGGAACGATGGACATGGCCGTGCCCATCTGGATCATGATCAGTGCCCCCTCAAAACTGGGGCTGACCTTGCTGCAATCCACCCCGACCTGAGCCAGCTGCTCCAGCGAAGGTCCCTGGCATGCGGACAGAAAGCTGTCAAAGGAGCCGGAGGAGACCACGCTCTGTCCTTTCAGGTCGGCCAAATGCAAAGCACGTCGTTCGGCCAAAGGGGAGTTGGGGTTCATCAGCACATGATACCCTAAGGCAAACAGGGGAGTGAAGGCGATGTCACGGTCCTTATTATGCTCGGACTCATAAAAAAATCCTATGTCGATCTGACCGGAACGCAGCTGTTCCAACGGCCGGCGGTTGTCCTGAGGAACAACGTCTACGCAGGCGTTGGGGTATTCGTGCTGAAACTCTGCCACGATGTTGGAAAACGTGCTGTAATCAAACAGCTGCCGCAGCCCCACAACAATGTGGGAACGGTCGGCGTCCTGGATGTCCTGTGCTTTTTTTAAGGCTTGACGGCAAAAACTTGTCATTTGCACCATATCAAGGTAAAAAGCCTGCCCGGCGGCAGTCAGCTTCGTCCGCCGGGTGGAGCGGTCAAATAGATGCAGCCCGGTCTCCCGTTCAAGGGCACTGATCTGGTAGGTGATAGAGGGCTGGGTGGTGAACATCCGCGCGGCTGCTGCGCTGAAATTTAGTTCCTCTGCCACAGCAATAAAACACTCCAGTTGGTAAACTGTCATAGATGGTCCCTCCCATTTCAGGCTATAGATGTGTAACATTATTATAATACATCCTTAAAACCCCGTAAATAGACAATTCATTTATAAGAAAATTTTATGGATGTGAGAATTTTTTGAATTTCACTCTGGTCGAGAAATTTGTTATACTTGTATCAAAGCCCGGCACTTCCTGTGTGCTGGGGGTCAAAAAATACGAAGCATCGGCTACACTGGTGTATACAGCCAGTGAGACAGATCCAAAAAGGAAGGAAAAGACTTATGAGCAAGATTTCCAGACGCGACTTTATGCGTGGTGCTGCTGTGGGCACCATGGGCGTTGCAGCTGCTGGCCTGCTGACTGGCTGCGGCAATTCCGCCGCATCTTCTTCGACTCCGGCCTCCTCTGCACCGGCTGCCTCCTCCGAGGCTGCCAGCTCCTCCGCACCTGCTAAGCCCTCCGCACCGGTGGACGGCAAGTATGTGACCAAGGGCATGGGCCACGAGAGCTGGGTCTATGTGGCTACCACCTTCCGTGAGGGCACCATTGCTGCCTGTGAGGTCCTCTCTCATGAGGAGACCATCGGCATCGGCAACTATGCTTGCACCCGCATTCCGGCTGCGATCGTAGAGCATCAGAGCATCAATGTGCCTAACCTGCGCGGTTCTTCCATCACCTCCATGGCGATCAAGAATGCCGTTAAAGAAGCCATTGAGCAGGCTGGCTATAATGTGGATGATTTCTCCGCTAAGATCGAGAACCCCACCTCCAACGAAGTGTTCGAGGAAGAGGCTGATGTGGTCATCATGGGTGCTGGCACCGCTGGTCTGGTCTGCGCTGCCCGCCTGCTGGAGGCCGGCTACAGCGTCACCCTGGTGGAGAAGCGGGATATCCCCGGCGGCTCCATGGCTATGACCTACGGCGGCGTTGCTACTGCAGGCTCCAAGATGCAGTACAACTACGACGTCAATGGTGAGTACCGCGCATCTGCTATGGGCACTCTGGAAGGCATGATGAACTTCTGGAAGACCATGGATAAGTATCAGCGCAAGGACTTCTTCACCGGCGAGATGCCCTTCATGACCAAACAGTATACTGTTGCTGGCGATCTGGTGGACTGGATGTCCGGCATCGGCATCGGCTTCAACACCCTGGGCAACTACGAGGGTGCTACCGCTTACGGCGCTTCCACCCCGTACCTGGCTCCCGGCTGCTATGAGGGCGGCGCAGGCTACGCTATGATGTTCCTGGCTAACCGCATCGCTATGTACGAGAAGGGCAAGATCATCTACTCCACCAGCGTTACCGAGCTGATCAAGGACGACAACGGCCGCATTGTGGGTGTTCGCGCACAGGGCGATAACGGCGCTACCTACACCCTGCACGGCAAGGCTGTCTGCCTGGCTGCCGGCGGCTTTGGTAAGAATGCTGAGATGATCAAGAAGTACAGCCCCGGCTACGAGGACTTCTTCTTCAACTGCGCATCCTGCGTGACCGGCGACGGCATCCAGCTGGGTCTGGATGCAGGCGGCGTTGTGGAGTGCGAGGATCGTCCGCTGCCCGCCTTCCTGTCCAGCTACAAGAGCAAGTTCGAGCTGGCCTTCATCCACTCCACCGCTCCTGGCATCATGGTCAACATCAATGGTGACAATATCGGCAACATCATCTCCGATAACCACTATACTATGGCCAAGGCAAAGCTGAACAAGGACAACGGCGACACCTTCTACTACATCTTCGACGAGGCTTCTGCTATCAAGCTGCGTGACAGCGAGGCATATGGCTTCAATGGCTACACCGCTATGTTCGAGAAGGGCGAGGCTGTCCACTACGACAGCATCGAGGCTGCCAGCGACGCTCTGAGCCTGCCCAACCTGGCTGCTGCTATCGAGGCAAACAACGACGCCGCTCTGTCCGGTGAGCCGGATGCATTCGGCCGCCGTGGCTGCCCCTACATCGAGACCCGTGACGGCCTGTGGGCCATCCGCGTGGATCCCACCTTCTACCTGACCACCGCTGGCCTGGCGATCGATACCGATTGCCATGTGCTGACTGCAGAGAAGAAGGCGATCCCCGGTCTGTACGCAGCAGGCGACGTCTGCGGCTCCATCGAGGAGAAGGACGCCAAGCAGTACGGCATGGGCTTTGACGCTGCACTGTGCTATGGCTACATCATGGCCGAGACCCTGAAGAAGGAGATCTGAGTTCTCCCTATTTTGGGCGATCAAATCCGCTGACCCCTTTCCTGGGCCGTTCCCTGTATTTGCCGCAAGGCAATGCCGGGAACGGCTTTTTTGCGTGCAAACGCAGGAGCGGGCATGCTTTTAAGAGAATGAAAACGCCGCAGCCTGGGAGAGATATACTCTCGGATGCTGCGGCGTTTTTATGTGTGATTTTCTGCGGCAGATTTATACAGCCCGGCGGGAGGGGAAGGGGTCGATCACCTGAGGGTGCATAGCTTCCCGGTAATCCAGATCTCCCTGATCCAACCCGCGGAGCAGAACTTCGGCGGTGGCAATGTTGGTGGCAATGGGAACACTGTGCATATCACACAGCCGCAGCAGATTTTGTTCGGTCACATTGGTGGAATCTGCGTGCAGCGGGTCCCGGAAAAACAGCACAAGATCCACCTCGTCGCAAGCCACCCGGGCTGCGATCTGCTGCAGACCACCCAGTCGCCCGGAGAGGTAGCATTGCACCGGCAGTCCGGTGGTCTGGGTCAGCATACGCCCAGTGGTACCAGTGGCGATGACTGTGTTTTTGGATAAAATCGCGCTGTAAGCAGTGCAGAACTGCAGCGCAAGTTCTTTGCGGGAGTCATGGGCTAAAATAGCAATCGTCATGTCACATCTCTCCTTCACTTTCAGTATAGCGCAGTGGCTGGAAAAATAATCGAGTGAGTAACAGCCGCATAAGACAGACAAAGCGGCTGAGCAGCGGCGTTTTGGCCAGAAACCGCCGGGGCGTGAAATCGTTATCAATGCCCTTTACTATATTTTTACCGATTGGGTGTGGTTTTGTCAAGGGGAAATATTGTGTTTTTTGGGCAAAAAACCGATAAAAGTAATTCTTTTGTTTTGTGGAGATGGGCAAACTGTTGGATACAATGTTTCGCTGCAAAAATTAGATACTGAAACAGCGTTTCAATAAAAGGCTGGCGGCACACAGAAAAGGCACGTTTTGAAAGAAGCAAATCTGTACTTATGAGAGGCGCAAAAGCAGCGTTCCGCAAAAAAGCGGCACAACAAAAATGGCGGAAAACGGGCTGCGTATCTTCACAAAAATCTATCCATTCCCAGGAAGAAACGCTTTTATCGATTAGGCACGAAACACGACTTCTCATTTTATTGAAACTATGATACAATGAACGGGTCTTACTTCTTATGCTGCGGTGCAGGGAAGTAGACAGATTCAGTTTGCAAAAGTTCAAGGAGGAATCCCAATGGAGCGCGAAACCCTCAAATCGAGGCTCGGATTTATTTTGCTGTCTGCTGGCTGCGCCATCGGCATCGGCAACGTATGGAAGTTCCCTTATATTGCAGGACAGGGCGGCGGCGGCGCATTTGTGCTGTTTTATCTGCTTTTTTTGGCGATCTTAGGCCTGCCCATTATGACCATGGAGTTTGCGGTGGGCCGTGCCAGCCGCAAAAGCCCGGTGCGTGCCTACCAAGCTCTGGAAAAACCGGGCCAGAAGTGGCACATCCACGGTTATTTCACCTTGCTGGGCTGCTACCTGCTGATGATGTTCTACACCACGGTGGCAGGGTGGATGATGCACTATTTTTATATGACTGCCACCGGTAAGCTGTCGGGTGTTTCTTCGGAGCAGGTGTCCGCTGCTTTTGATCAGATGCTGGCCAGTCCCGGCACCATGACGTTCTGGATGCTGGTGGTCGTGTGCTTCTCCATATTTGTCTGCGCCAGGGGTCTGCAAAATGGCCTGGAGCGGGTCACCAAGGTGATGATGATTGCTTTGATCCTGATCATGGTGGTCCTGGCAGGCAACAGCCTGTTTATGCCGGGCGCAAAAGAGGGCCTGCGCTTTTATCTGGTGCCGGACTTTGCCCGTATGCAGGAAGTCGGCGTGGTCAAAACGCTGGTCAGTGCTATGAACCAGGCGTTCTTTACCCTGAGTCTGGGCATTGGCGCCATGGCGATCTTCGGCAGCTACATCGGCCGGGAACACTCGCTGCTGGGTGAGTCGGCTCGGGTGGTCGTTCTGGATACATTTGTGGCGATCACAGCGGGCCTGATCATCTTCCCGGCCTGCTTTACCTATGGGGTGGACCAGACGGCGGGCCCCAGCCTGATCTTCATCACCCTTCCCAATATCTTTGCCAATATGGCAGGCGGGCGCTTCTGGGGCAGCTTGTTCTTCCTGTTTATGGAGTTTGCAGCTCTGTCCACTGTGCTGGCTGTGTTTGAGAACCTGATCTGCTGCTGCATGGAGCTGTTCAACTGGAACCGCAAAAAGTCGGCTCTGGTCAATCTTGTACTGATCATAGTGCTGTCCATGCCCTGCGTGTTGGGCTTCAACGTCTGGAAGTGGGATGGCTTTGCAGCCTTTGGCGGCACCATCATGGATGTGGAAGACTTCCTGGTCAGCAACTTGCTGCTGCCCTTGGGCTCTCTGGTCTATCTGTTGTTCTGCGTGTCCCGTTATGGCTGGGGCTGGAAGAACTATAAAGCAGAAGCCAATGCTGGCTCCGGCTTGAAGATGCAGGATTGGATGCGGGGCTATCTGACCTACGGTCTGCCGCTGATCGTGCTGTTCATCTTTGTGTTTGGTATCTACGATAAGTTTTTTGCATAAATGCTCTGTTTAAGCAAAAAGCAGATCCTTTTCGGAGGGTTTGCTTTTTGCTTGTTGGACGACGTGCGCTTGGAGGAGGCCTCTTGACAAACCGGCCTTCGACACGGTATAACAAAGAAAATAGGCTGCTATGCAGCCGGAAACGAGGGAGTGAACGATGATCGAAAAGAAACAGCGCTGGGCATTGCACGCCGATGCTCTGGCTCAGCCTGCTGGTGCGGGTGTGACCCGCCGAGTACTGGCCTATACCGATGGCCTGATGTGTGTGGAGAACACCTTTGAGACCGGTGCTGTGGGGGCGCTGCACAGCCACCCCCATACCCAGATCACCTATGTGGTGTCCGGTGTGTTCCAGTTTACGGTAGAAGGGGAGACCCGTACCGTCCGCACAGGGGATACCATCCTCAAGGAGGATGGCGTAGTCCACGGCTGCACTTGCCTGGAGGCAGGGGTGCTGCTGGATATCTTCACACCCATGCGGGAGGACTTTGTCTGAAACACCCTGCGGGAATAACCCAATAACCAAACAAAGCCCCCTGGCATTGCGGACACAATACCAGGGGGCTTGTTGCTGTCTTTTTAGGGGAAGGTGTGCAGCTTATTCCGGCTTGACCTGCAGTTCCTGCTCGCAGTAGATGCAGCGGTACTTGCCGTTGGAGCTCAGCTCAAAGATCTGGTCGCACTCCTCCTCAATAGAGGAGATGCACCGGGGGTTGCAGCAGCGAACGATGTTTACCAGCTGCTTCGGCGGCTGGGGCTTGTCCTTCTTTACAGCCTTGCCGTCCCGGATGACCGTCACGCTGATGCCGGGGTCCAGATAGGCCAATACGTCCAGCTTCAGCCAGGAAGCATCGCCCTCTACCTTGATAATGTCCTTGCGGCCGGAGGGGGACTTGCCAGACCGGGCATTCTGGATCAGTGCAACGCTGGCCGTCCGGTTGGACTTGATGCCCAGCAGATCCAGCAAGCCAATGGCGGTGCCAGCCTGGATATGATCGATCACCAGGCCATTCTGGATTTCATCAATGTTCAGCATATCAGTTGTCCTCCTTCGGTGCTTTGGGGTCTGCCAGGCCCAGCAGCGTCATAATCAGCGCCATACGCACATACACGCCGTTCTGTACTTGCTCAAAATAAGCAGCACGGGGATCATCGTCCACATCCAGGCCGATCTCGTTCACCCGGGGCAGGGGATGCAGCACAGCCATATCAGGCTTTGCAAGCTCCATCTTTTCCAAGGTCAGGATATAGCTGTTTTTCAGTCGGACGTAGTCTTCTTCGTTAAAGAAGCGCTCTTTCTGAACACGGGTCATGTACAGGATATCCAGTTCCGGCATGGATTCCTCCAGGCTCCGTGTTTCACGGTAAGGGATCTGGTTGGCTTCCAGTACGTCCTTGATGATGTAATCCGGTACCCGCAGCTCTTCCGGGCTGATCAGCACAAAGCGGATGTCCTGGCAGCGGGCCATGGTCTTGATCAGGGAATGTACCGTGCGGCCAAACTTCAGGTCGCCGCACAGACCAATGGTCAGCCCATCCAGACGGCCCTTGCGGCGGCGGATGGTCATCAGGTCGGTCAGGGTCTGGGTGGGGTGTTGATGGCCGCCGTCGCCGGCATTGATCACTGGGATACGGGAGTAGCGGCTGGCCCGCCGGGGAGCACCCTCCTTGGGGTGACGCATGGCTACGATGTCTGCATAGCAGGACACCACACGGATGGTATCAGCAACGCTCTCGCCCTTGGAGGCGCTGGACACCGTCTCGCTGGGGAAGCCCAGTACATGACCGCCCAGATTCAGCATTGCAGCCTCAAAGGAGAGGCGGGTGCGGGTG
>OHDZ01000298.1_pt1 | contig 21420 bp, 18 predicted proteins | sample 1567161 | NCBI WGS metagenome assembly OHDZ01 (sample SAMEA3879525, study PRJEB24766) | human gut metagenome | biome: human-associated habitat; feature: feces | place: USA | collected 1985/1987 | reverse complement strand
ACTGATCGCTTCACTGGTATTTCTTATCCCGTTGATGTATGTATCAATGGGACATATGATGTGGGGATGGCCGTTGCCTTCTTTTATGGCAGAAAATCATATTGCGATGGGTCTGACGCAGTTACTTCTGACAACGACAGTGATGGTGATCAATCAGAAATTCTTTGTCAATGGGTTTAAAGGCATGATCCATCTCACCCCCAATATGGATACACTGGTGGCACTGGGAGCAGGAGCATCTTATGGCTACAGTGTCTATGCATTGTATGCGATGACTGCGGCTCAGGTCAGCGGGGATATGGATGGTGTCATGTCATTCATGCATGAATTCTATTTTGAGTCAGCAGCGATGATCCTTACGCTGATCACTGTAGGAAAGATGCTGGAAGCAAGATCGAAAGGAAAGACGACGGATGCACTGAAGAGTCTTATGAAGCTTGCTCCGAAGACAGCAACGGTAATAAGGAATGGAGAAGAACTGAATGTATCTATTGAGCAGGTAAAAAAAGGAGATGTATTTGTGGTCAGACCGGGGGAAAATATCCCGGTAGATGGAATGGTGATCGAGGGTACAAGTGCCGTGAATGAAGCGGCACTGACCGGTGAGAGTATTCCGGTGGATAAGAAGAGTGGAGATACGGTATCTGCAGCGACTTTGAACCAGTCAGGTTTTATCCGCTGTGAGGCAACGAGAGTTGGAGAAGATACAACCCTGTCACAGATCATTCAGATGGTCAGTGATGCAGCAGCGACTAAAGCACCAATTGCCAAAGTCGCAGACCGGGTATCAGGAGTATTTGTACCGGCAGTCATTACGATCGCAGTGATCACGATGGTTGTGTGGCTGCTGGCGGGACAGAGTATCGGATTTGCACTTGCAAGAGGGATTTCAGTGCTTGTCATCAGTTGTCCATGTGCGTTGGGACTTGCAACTCCGGTAGCGATTATGGTAGGAAATGGCATGGGTGCGAAAAATGGCATCATGTTCAAGACAGCAGTATCACTGGAAGAGACAGGAAAGATGCAGATTGTGGTACTTGATAAGACCGGAACGATCACAAGCGGAGAACCGAGAGTGACGGATCTTTTTCCGGCAGAGGAAATTTCAGAGGAAGAACTGGTCAGAACAGCCTATGTACTGGAAAAGAAAAGTGAGCATCCGCTGGCAAGAGCAGTACTGGAATATGCGAAAGAAAAGGGATTAGAAAGTAAAGAAGAGGCAGCGGATTTCCGGGCAGTTGCAGGAAACGGACTTTCAGGAAGACTGGGAGAAACCTGGCTTTATGGTGGAAACTTAAAATATATCAGATCAAAGAGTGAAGTGCCGTATGCATCAGAGCAGCAGGCACAGAAGTTCGCACAGGAGGGAAAGACTCCGCTGTTCTTTGTAAGAAATGAGAAACTGATCGGAATCATTGCGGTTGCAGATGTCATCAAAGAAGACAGTCCGCAGGCAGTAAAAGAACTGCAGAATATGGGAATCCGGGTGGTTATGCTGACCGGAGATAATGAGCGGACCGCAAAAGCGATCGGGGAACAGGCAGGAGTGGATGAAGTCATTGCAGGTGTGCTGCCGGAAGGAAAAGAGGCAGCGATCCGTTTACTGAAGAAAAAAGGAAAGGTGGCAATGGTCGGAGACGGTATCAATGATGCTCCGGCTCTGACGAGAGCAGATATAGGAATCGCGATTGGGGCGGGAACGGATATTGCTATTGATGCTGCAGATGTTGTGCTGATGAAGAGCAGACTGAGCGATGTTCCGGCAGCAATCCGGATGAGCCGGGCGACACTCCGTAATATCCATGAAAATTTATTCTGGGCATTCTTTTATAATGTGATCGGAATCCCGCTGGCAGCAGGAGTATGGATTCCGTTATTTGGATGGCAGTTGAACCCAATGTTCGGGGCAGCGGCGATGAGCCTGTCCAGTTTCTGTGTGGTAACAAATGCATTGAGACTGAACTGGTTTAAAATGTATGATGGAAGTCATGACAAAAAAGTCAGGGCGAATAGAAGCAAGAAAGAGCAGGAGGAAGAAAGAATGACAAAGACGATCAAAATTGAAGGTATGATGTGTGGACATTGTGAGGCAGCAGTGAAGAAAGCACTGGAACTGATTCCAAAGGGAAGTACGATCAATATGGGCGGTTCAGCTTCGGTGAGAGAGTGCGGTCTGATCGATGCAGTCTGTTCCGATGATTATGTATTTTATGACAGAGATAAAGCTGCTACAGTGGAAGAACGCCATGAGATCGCATTAAAGGCATTTACATCGGACTGGTTTCTTGGAAGTGTGAATGCGATGAGTGAAGATGGTGTATTTATTAATATTGATGGAAATGCAAACCGTATTGCAGCTTATGCATTCGGCCCGAAGAATGTACTTCTGATCGTCGGAATGAACAAGGTAGTAAAGACACAGGAAGATGCCATGAGCCGTGCAAGAAATGAGGCAGGGCCGATCAATGCACAGAGATTTGGCATTAATACTCCGTGTGTAAAGAATGGAAGCTGCTTTAACTGTAAGAGTGATGACTGTATCTGTGCAGAGATTCTGGTGACAAGATTCAGCAGGATCAAGAACCGGTTTAAGATCATTCTCGTGGATGAGCCACTTGGTTTTTAATGGCAAAGGATGCAAGAGAAGCTGCCTGTGGCAGGCCTTTTGCATACAGAGCTATTTAATGCAGAATGATCTGAATCAGAGGAACGAAGAAGACAGCAGATTCCCTGAGGGGAAAGTGTGAAGGAGAGAGGCATGGAAAAAGATTTGAATCACCAGGGAAGACAGGGCGAAGACCGCGGAGACGGAATCCGCCGCCGTCCGAAAGAAGAACGGCAGCAGACAGCACGCCGCCGTCCGGTGGAGGAGAGTGGAACGCAGGAAAGACGTCGCAGACCGGCAGGAGAGAGCGGAACGCAGGAAGGACGTCGCAGACCGGCAGGAGAGAGCGGAACACAGGAAAGACGTCGCAGACCGGCAGGAGAGAGCGGAACGCAGGAAAGACGTCGTCGTCCGGTAGGAGAGAGCGGAACGCAGGAAGCACGCCGCCGTCCGGTGGGAGAGAGTGAAACGCAGGCAGGACAACGTCGCCAGGAAAATGACAGAAGAGGACAGAGTCCAAATAGCAGAAAGCAAAATCCAAATGCAAAAAATAAGAAAAAGAAAAGAGCGGCATTTAATGTTGGCTCGACAGCGGTTCTGATCGTTGCGGTTTTCGTTTTTGTATTTTCCGTTTTTCAGTTAGTAACGATGCTTGTACCGTATTATTCGGGTGGAGCAGAGTATGATAAGATCAAAGAGATTGCGATCAAGACGAATGAGCAGGGAGAAGGCTTCAGTGTGGATTTTGATGCACTTCGGGCAGAAAATCCAGATACAGTAGCATGGATACGGTTTGATGAGCCTTCGATCATCAGTTATCCGGTCGTAAAAAGTTCAGATAATAAGGAATACCTGACAAAGACATTTTCAGCAAATGACAATAAGCTGGGAGCGATTTTTATGGATATGCGGTGTGATTCAGATTTTGCAGACCGTAATACGATGATCTACGGACATAACTTAAAGATCGGTGGAGAAATGTTCTCTCAGTTGAAAGAATATGAAAGTGAAGATTTCTGCAAGGCACATCCTGAGTTTTATATTTATACACCGGATGGAAAAGTACGGATGTATAAAGTATTTGCTGCTTCGGTGGTGAAGGATACGTCAGATGCTTATAATCTTACATACAATTCAGATGAAGAGTTTGAAAGCTATCTGAATTTGTGCAGGGAATCTTCCAATTATCAGGTGGATGTAGAGGTCAATGCACAGTCTCAGATTGTCAGCCTGTCTACCTGCACCAATGTAAAAGAGGACGAGAGATTTCTGCTTCAGGGAGTTCTTGCCGGAGAGTATTGATCGGGAGAGTATAAAAAGCTATCAGATAAAAATTATCAGTAAGTATTAAGTAGATTGATTTATTGACGAGGTGCTTTATGGCAGACAAATTTGATGTGGGTGATGTGATCAGAATGAAAAAACCTCATCCGTGTGGCAGTTATGAGTGGGAAATCCTGCGTGTCGGAGCAGATTTCCGGTTAAAGTGTGCGGGATGTGGTCATCAGATCATGGTTTCAAGAAAACTGGTTGAAAAAAATACCAGGCAAATTACAAAAAAAGCTTGAAACTAAGACATTCTTATGGTATCATGTCAAATTGTGACATACTGTTGGAATTATATCCATACAGGGGATCAACATTCCTTGTTTCCGGGAGAATCCGGAAGCCAGAGACCATAAGGAGGTAAAAGAGCATGAACAAGTATGAATTAGCTGTTGTTGTAAGCGCAAAACTCGAGGATGAAGCAAGAGCGGATGTAATCGAGAAAGTGAAAGCCATGATCACTCGTTTCGGCGGAAATGTAACAGACGTTGATGAGTGGGGCAAGAGAAGATTCGCTTACGAGATCCAGAAGATGAAAGAAGGATTTTACTACTTCGTCCACTTCGAGGCTGAAAGTACAGTTCCAGCTGAGGTGGAGCAGCGTATCCGCATTATGGACAATGTACTCAGATATTTATGCGTGAAAGAGGAAGCATAATATAAGCGGAAAGAGGTATATATGAATAAAGTAGTTTTAGTAGGACGGTTGACAAGAGATCCGGAAGTGAGATATTCACAGGGAAATAATGCTACAGCAGTTGCAAGATATACAGTTGCAGTAGACCGCAGATTCAAGAGAGACGGTGAGCCGACAGCGGATTTTATTCCGTGTGTTGTATTCGGACGTTCCGCTGAGTTTGCAGAGAAGTATTTCCGTCAGGGAATGCGAGTTTCTATTTCAGGCCGTATTCAGACAGGCAGCTACACGAACAAAGATGGCGTAAAAGTATATACGACAGAAGTGATCGTGGAGGAACAGGAATTTGCAGAAAGCAGAGCTGAGAGTGATGCGAACAGAGCGAACTTCCAGCACCAGGCTGCACCGGCACCGAGTGCGGATGCAGGAGATGGCTTTATGAATATCCCGGAAGGTATTGATGACGTATTACCGTTTAACTAAGTCGGAAAGGAGATAACCATCATGGCTTACGAAAAGGGAAGCAGACCAGAGGGTGGATTCAAGAGAAGAGGCCCGGTTCGCAGAAGAAAAAAAGTTTGCGTATTCTGTGGTAAAGAGAATAACGAGATCGATTATAAGGATGTTGCAAAATTAAAGAAATATGTTTCTGAAAGAGGAAAAATTCTTCCTAGAAGAATTACTGGAAACTGTGCTAAGCACCAGAGAGCTCTTACAGTAGCGATCAAGAGAGCAAGACATATTTCTCTTATGCCTTACGTTCAGGACTAATCGAGAATATAAGCATATACAAAGGATTGGAACTTTGAAGAAATTCAGGGATTCAGTCCTTTTTTCATTGCAGGGCATACGACATAAATATGCAGTAACGCTTTTGTATATCAAACAGGATTGCAAACATACAGGGATGCTGGCTGTTGACGATACGAGTTGCATTTCGATGGGTAAACGATTATACTAAAAGGGAAAGACTTCAGACAAAAGTCCTAGATGAGGTATAGATTATGAAGAAAGATAAGATGCGACTAAAAGGGCAGTTGGGAATGTACATGAAGTGGCCGCTTATTATGACCCTTCTGTTATTTGCCATGAATATCTGGATGTATATGATCGATAAAAAAGCCGGAGTGATGATGACGGTATTTATTGCGATCTATCTGATCATTGCATCCTCATTGTATTTCCATAACCGTTCCCTGATCCTGGCGGATCTGATCCAGTTTTCTGTGCAGTATAAAGGGATTGAGAACAGACTGCTGAAAGAACTGGCACTTCCTTATGCGATCGCTCTTGAAGATGGCAGGATCCTGTGGAAGAATGATTGCTTTAAAGAGTTGATGGAAGGGCAGAAGAAAGAAAAATATCTGAATCGCCTGATACCGGATCTGCATCCGGGAGTGTTCCCGAAAGATGATATGGAACATGTAGAGATGGAAGTGACTTACCGGGAGCGGGATTACCAGGTAGAACTGCGAAGGGTATCCTTGCAGGGCTTTAGTAAAAAGGAAGAACTGCTTCAGATTCCGGAAGAACAGGAATATTTCGTGGCGGTTTCCATGAGGGATGTTACGGAGTTAAATTCCTATATCCGTGAAAATGAAGAGCAGCGGATGATCGCAGGACTGATTTATATTGATAACTACGATGAAGTGATGGAAAGTGTCGAAGAAGTAAGGCAGTCACTTCTTGTTGCACTGATCGACCGGAAGATCAATAAATATATCGGTGAAGTGGATGGAATCGTCAAGAAGCTGGAGAAGGACAAGTATTTTGTTGTACTGCGTAAATCCGGTTATAAGAAGATCAAAGAGGATAAGTTCTCACTTCTGGAGGAAGTGAAGCAGGTCAATATCGGAAATGCAAGGTCAGCGACACTGAGTATCGGACTGGGGTTGAATACTGCAACTTATGCGCTGAGTTATCAGTATGCACGTGTGGCGATCGACCTGGCACTTGCAAGAGGCGGAGACCAGGCTGTGATTAAAGACTGTAATGGAATTACTTACTTTGGCGGTAAGAAAGAGCAGACAGCAAAGAATACCCGTGTGAAAGCCCGTGTAAAGGCTGAGGCACTCAGAGAGTTTATCGTGACGAAAGATCAGGTCATTGTCATGGGACATAAGATTGCAGACCCGGATTCATTTGGTGCATGTATGGGAATCTACAGAGCAGTGGTAAGTCTGGAGAAGAAGGCACATATTGTCATCAATGAAGTGACAGGATCGGTAAGACCGCTCTATGATGAGATTGCAGAGAGTCCGGCATATGAAGATGATATTTTCCTGACATCAGACCAGGCTCTGGATTATGTAAATGACAATACAATGATCATTGTTGTGGATACGAACAAGCCGCAGATGACAGAGTGTCCTGAACTTTTGCGTCGATCCCGTATGATCGCAGTACTGGATCATCACCGTCAGGGCAGCATGATCATTGACAATGCGGTACTGTCTTATATCGAGCCGTATTCCTCTTCTGCCTGTGAGATGGTTGCAGAGGTATTGCAGTATATTGTAGACGATATCAAAATCCCGTCGGTTGAGGCGGATTGTCTGTATGCGGGAATTATGATCGATACGAGAAACTTTATGAACCGTACCGGTGTGCGTACCTTTGAGGCGGCTGCGTTCTTAAGGAGATGCGGAGCAGATATTACCCGTGTTCGTAAGATGTTCCGAGATGATATGGAGTCTTACAGGGCGAAAGCAGAGGCGATGCGTCGGGCAGAGGTCTACCGGGAAGAATATGCCATTGCCCAGTGTCCGGGTGACATTGACAGTCCGACGGTACTTGCGGCACAGACAGCCAATGAGTTGCTGGATATCAGCGGGATCAAAGCCTCTTTTGTGCTGACGGTGTATGAGGGCAAAATCTATATGAGTGCCAGATCGATTGACGAGGTGAATGTGCAGATCATTGCAGAGAAGCTGGGTGGCGGTGGTCATATCAATTCCGCAGGAGCACAGTTTGACCATACAAATATTGAAGAGGCGGTTAATGCACTCAAAGAAACGATTGATAAAATGATAGAAGAAGGAGATATATAAGATGAAAGTAATTTTGTTGAAAGATGTAAAATCCCTTGGAAAAAAGGGTGAGATCGTAAACGTAAATGATGGATATGCAAGAAATTTCATTCTTCCGAAGAAAGTCGGTCTGGAGGCGACAGGAAAGAATTTAAATGACCTGAAGCTGCAGAAGAATAATGAAAAGAAAGTTGCCGAGGAGAACCTGGAGGCTGCAAAAGAACTGGCAGCAGAACTTGGAGCAGGAAAGGTTGAGCTGTCGATTAAAGTCGGAGAAGGCGGAAGAACGTTCGGTTCAGTATCCAGCAAGGAAATTGCAGAAGCTGTGAAGACGCAGATGAATCTTTCTGTAGATAAGAAAAAGATCCAGATCAAAGAGGGAATCAAGACACTGGGAACGCATATGGTATCAGTGAAACTGCACCCGGAAGTGACAGCAGAACTGAAAGTCGTTGTAAAGGAAGAAGCATAAGAGGGTATTCTTTATGGATATGGAAGCAGCAATGAAACGGATTCCTCCGCACAGTGCGGAGGCGGAGCAGGCAGTGCTGGGAGCGATGCTGATGAATAAGGAGGCTATTTCGATGGCCTCCGAAATTATAACCGGAGAGGATTTTTATCAGACTGCATATGGGATTCTATTTGACTGTATTGTGGAAATGTTTCAGCAGGGAAAGCCGGTAGATCTGATCACGCTTCAGGATTATCTGAAGGAAAAAGATGTTCCACCGGAGATCAGCAATATGGAATTTGCGAGAGATCTTCTCATGCAGGCACAGACATCCGCCAATGCAGATACCTATGCAAAGATCGTCCGGGAAAAATCCGTGATGCGGAGGCTCATTAAAGTGAATGAGGAGACCGCAAATACGTGTTATCAGCAGAATAAACCATTGGATGAGATTCTGGAAGATGCACAGAAGAAGGTTTTTGAGCTTGCGGAGACAGGAAATTCAGAAGAGTATGTTCCAATTCGGCAGGTTGTTCTGAATGCCTTGGATGTCATTGAACGGGCATCAAAGACAAAGGGAACGGTTACGGGAATCCCGACAGGATTCATTGACCTTGATTATAAGCTTTCCGGTTTACAGAGATCAGACCTTGTCCTGATCGCGGCCCGTCCTTCTATGGGAAAGACTGCCTTTGTTTTGAATATCGCACAGCATGTGGCATTCCGTCAGAATCTCGCAGTGGCGATCTTCAGTCTTGAGATGTCAAAGGAGCAGTTGGTAAACCGTCTGTTTTCACTGGAATCTCATGTGGATGCACAGATTTTAAGAACCGGTAATCTGTCAGATACGGACTGGGAGAAGCTGATCGAAGGAGCAGGAACGATTGGATCTTCCCGGATGATCATTGATGATACGTCAGGTATCACTATTTCTGAGATGCGATCCAAATGCAGAAAATATAAGCTGGAAATGGGACTTGATCTGGTTATCATCGACTACTTACAGTTGATGAGCGGAAGTAACAGCCGCAGAAATGAAAGTCGTCAGCAGGAGATTTCGGAGATTTCCCGTTCACTAAAGGCGCTGGCGCGAGAGCTGAATGCGCCGGTTATCTCCCTGTCGCAGCTTTCCCGTGCCTGCGAGACACGTCCGGACCATCGTCCGATGCTTTCTGACCTGCGTGAGTCAGGAGCGATCGAGCAGGATGCCGATGTATGTATGTTCATTTACCGTGATGATTACTACAATCCGGATACAGAAGATAAAAATATTGCGGAGATCATTATTGCGAAGCAGAGAAACGGCCCGATCGGAACAGTGCGTCTTGCATGGATGCCGCAGTATACGAGATTTGGAAATGAAGAAAGAAGACAGGAGAGGGACTCCTGAGAAATTTAAAATCTTAAGATCAGAATTAAGATGAAAATTCAGACCAGAAGTTCAGGATCTGCCTGTAAATCAGAAGATCATCAGAAGATCAGACAAAGAAGGGACTGCCGTATGAAGTGAAAGTTCAGATACGGCAGTCCCTTTGCATCTGCCGGTCAGGTAAAAATTTTCTTAAGCCTGATAACTGCGTTCCCTTTTGCAGATTCCCGTCGATTTGCCTGTTGTTGACGGATGAGAGAATCCAGCTTACGGAAATGTTCTTCTTCCCGTCGCTCTTTTGCCTGAAAGAGGTCGTCCATTTCCCGGAGTATATCAGAAGTTACTGTCTTACTGATTTGATCGGTGAGCGTGGAATTATTGTCTGTGACTACCTCGGAAAGCACGTCGCCGAGAAGAGATCTTACCTGTTCCAGTTGTGTCCGGGTAATGATTTCATCAGGGGTAACGGCAGCCGATGGCAGGGCGGCTGAAGATTTTTCAACAGAGTCCGGTGTGGAAACAGGATTCGTTCCGGCAGGAGCGGCTGCATTTGTGGCTGGCTTTGCAACTGCATCTGCGGCAGTCTTTATGTCTGTTTTTGTGGCTGCACCTGCAAGTGCTTTTACAGCGGACTTTGCAGTTGTTTTTTCAGAGACCTTGTCCGCCTGACGCAGCCGGTTCCGGGTCTCATTTAATTGAGGAATAAGCAGCTTCAGGTCTCTCAGAAGCATTCCTTCATCTTTTAGTCTTTTGATACAGCAGAAAAGCTGTATGTCATCTTCGGTATAATATCGATGTCCCATTTCCGTTCTGCCGATCGAAAGTCCAAGCTCTTCTTCCCAGTAGCGTAGAACATGAGATTCGACATGCACTTTTTTTGCGGCTTCGGAAATCATAAATCTGACTTCCCCCATGGATATCTATACCTCCTATCTGACATGGCATATTACAGTTCACCTTTAAGGGGTGAACTGTAATTCTTGCTTTATTATAGCATAAGCTGTTCCGGGAATGCCGGCTAATCGTTCGTCAAATTGTGGCATATATCACGGGAATTACAACCGGATTCGCAGTTTCCAGAGTTGCAGTCTCCGGAATTGCAGATACTTCATTGTTTCTATATTTTATGCAGTGGATGTCCGTTTGTTTCAGAAAAAAAGTCCTGCAGCGGCTGAACTTCATCAGCCGGGCAGGACTTTTTCTGCTCTGTGATCACGTTGCGTCTGTAATCTTAAGCCTCGGAGATAGCACCTACTGGACAGGCAGCCTCACATGCTCCACAATCGATGCAGGAATCAGCATCAACAACATATGTATCTTCGCCTTCAGAAATTGCACTTACCGGACATTCAGCTTCGCAAGTACCACACTTTACACATTCATCATTAATTACACGTGCCATGGGTATGTATCCTCCTTTTTTAATTTCAAAACGGACAACTTCCGTTTCGTTATCTACATTCTAATACAAGAATCTAAAATATACAAGGGTTGAAACTGTATTTAATCGAATACCTTCCGGGCAGATACGAGTTAGTCATGACTGCCTTTTCCCCGTATTTTAAAGGGATTATACGCTTTCAAATTCCTCCACGATCTCTTTGGACGGGGCCTTTGTAAGCAGGCTTACAAGGACGATCGCTGCACAGGATACAAGGAATGCCGGAAGCAGTTCGTAGATATCCCACGCACCACCGAGCGGGCGTACGAGGTATTTCCAAATGAAGACCATTGCTCCGCCGGAAATCATTCCGGCTAAAGCTCCCTGCCAGTTAGAACGTTTCCAGAACAATGCAAAGAGGACAACCGGTCCGAATACAGCACCGAAGCCGGCCCATGCAAAAGATACGATATTGAAAACAGAACTGTTCGGATCTCTTGCAAGGAAGACTGCAACCAGTGCAATGATAAGCAGGGTAATACGATCCGCAAACATTGAACCTTTCTTTCCTGTCTTTTTCTTCAGAAAATCTCCCAAAAGGTCTGAAGAAACGGAGGAAGAAGCAGCAAGTAACTGTGAATCGGCCGTTGACATGGTGGAGGCAAGGATACCTGCGAGGATCGTTCCCGCAAGAAGTGCCGGAAGTACACCATGCTGGCTCATCAGGTCAGCAATCTTAACAATGATCGTCTCTGAAGCAGAACCCTCCAGTGGAATCAGTTCACCGGCTGCTGTCATGGCAAGTCCGATGATACCGATCAGCACTGCAACTGCAAGAGAAATGACAACCCATCCGGTTGCAACTCTTCTGGACAGCTTTAATTTCTCTTCATCTTCAATGGCCATAAAGCGGAGCAGGATATGTGGCATGCCGAAATATCCAAGTCCCCATGCAATCATGGATACGATACTGATAATCGGATAAGGCTGTTCTGTTCCTGAAACCGGATCGTAAGTCGTGTGCATTGTAAGATATCCCGGGAGAGACTGGGCGTTCTCAACAACAGCAGACACACCTCCGGCTACATGAATACCAAAGATAAATACAATAACCAGTGCGATCGACATAATGATGCTCTGGATAAAATCTGTGGTGGATGCGGCAAGGAATCCGCCCAGTGTTGTATAGCCGACGATGATCAATGCACTGATGACCATGGCAACCTGATAATTGATCCCGAACAGGCTGGAAAAAAGCTTTCCGCAGGCGGCAAAACCGGAAGCGGTATACGGGATAAAAAAGATTACGATGAAAATAGCACCGATCGACTGGAGAATTTTTTTCTCATCACGGTAGCGGTTGCTGAAAAAGGATGGAAGGGTAATAGAATTTCCTGCTACATGAGTATAGCGGCGGATTCTTTTTGCTACGATCCTCCAGTTCAGATAAGTACCGATGGCAAGTCCGATGGCTGTCCAGCCGGCATCGGCAACTCCGGTCAGATAAGCAAGTCCCGGAAGTCCCATCAGAAGCCAACTGCTCATGTCAGAAGCTTCGGCACTCATGGCGGTAACAAGAGGACCTAATTTTCTGCCTCCCAGATAGAAATCTGCGGAGTCGTTGTTATTCTTGGAGCAACGATAGCCCACATAAAGCATACATCCTAAATAGACGATGATCGCGAGCGTGATGCAGAGATGTGCTGTTGTCATTTGATTCATTCCTTTCTTTTTATATGTAACAGTCTGAATGCAGTATATAAGGACTGGTAACTCAGCGGTTACAGATTATACAATAAACATCAACATTTTAACATAAATCAGGATTTTATACAAGAAAGCGACAGAAAAGGAGAAGAAAAATGGCGGGAATTTAATGCAAAACGAGTGGTCAGAGGATGAAAAATGCAGGTTAAAAGAAGATTTCATCATTTTTTAAGAAAAAACTACTTCCTTTTTGCGGGGTTTCGTGTATCATAGTGGATTGAGAGCCTGAACAGGGTAAGGAAAGTATGTAAAGCGGAGGAATATGATGAAAAGACGTTATGTGGCTATGATCAGTGCGGTTCTTTGTTCCGCAATGATATTGAGTGCCTGTGGCAATTCAAAAAAAACAGAGAGTATTTATACCGGGGATAAGACAGAAGTTCCGGCATGGCAGGCGAATCTGGATGCCATTTCACCTTCGGCATATGCAGATGTAGAGGGATTGGATTTAGAGCCGGGAACTTATATTTCCGTGATCGGAAGAGCCGGAGGGACACCTTACTGGGATGAAGTAAAGAAAGGTGTGGAGCAGGCAGCCGAAGATCTTAATGAGAGTCTTGGATACAGCGGAGATGATAAGATCAAGGTGGTATACAATGCCCCGGATGAGAATGATAATATTGATGAGATGGTCAACATCTTAGATGAAGAGCTTGCAAGATATCCCGATGTGATTGCGGTGTCCAGTATTGATGAGAGTGCTTCGGAGGTTCAGTTTGATCTTGCGACTGCGAACGGGATTCCGATCGTAGCGTTTGATTCAGGAAACAGTTATCAGGGAATCCAGTGTATCTGCCGGACAGATAATAAAGAAGCCGCAAAGACAGGTGTGAAGAAATTATGTGAGGCTATCGGTGACAGTGGGGAAATTGCCCTTCTGCTTAATGATTCTGTATCGGAGAATGGAAAAGAAAGAGAAGCCGGTGTAAAAGAGGAGATTAAGGCAAATCATCCTGATGTATCCGTAGTAGAGACGATCTATGTAGATGAACTGGATCAGTTAAAGCGGAAAGCAGCGGCAGAGCAGCTTGGGATGTCTGCAGAAGATCTGGCTGCAGCAGAAGCAGGAGAAAAGATGGATGATGCAGCTCAGACGACAGGCACTGCAAATGGAAGTGGTACAGATACAGCAGAAACTTCTGCAAATGGCGATGACGGAACGGCAGCCGGAGGAACAGATACAGCAACGAAGGACGGAGCAACCGCACCGACTGTAGCGGAAAAGTTTGAGGAAGTAAAGTCGGCAGCCGACAAAATGAGTAACGAAGAGGCATCCGGAACTGAAAGGGATCTTTGCATTGAATGAAACTTCTACCCAGTTGGGGATTCAGGTGCTGGATGAACTGGACAATTCCGATGAAATTCAGATTGTAGGATTTGATGCAGGAAAAGAACAGGTGAAAGCACTGGAGGACGGAGAACTGGATGGACTGGTTGTACAGAATCCATTTGGAATGGGATATGCGGCAGTGATCGCATCTGCCCGTACAGTTCTTGAGATTGGAAATGAAGCGGAAGTGAATACGGGGTATGTATGGGTGACGGCAGAGAATATGGATGATGCCGATATTAAACCGCTGGTTTACAAATAAAATCCAGAGAGCAGTTTACAGACAGGAAAAGTATTACAGCAAAAAGCAACAGAAAAAAATACCCGGGATGAGAGAATCTTGAAAGATCGTCATCCCGGTTTTCTTATCAGTTTTCCTCCTAATCCTGACTGGCTTTGCTCAGAGAAAAGATAAATTCCGTACCGACTCCTTCGGTGCTGATGACATTGATATGCTCATCGTGAGCCTGGATCACTTCCTTGACAATAGCAAGCCCCAGTCCGGTTCCCTTCTTATCCTTTCCACGGGACAGATCAGATTTATAGAAACGTTCCCAGATTTTATTCAGTTCTTTTTTCGGAATACCGATTCCCTGATCTTTTACAGAGACAAAGATCTTATCATTTTTTCCTGATACTTCCACAAAAACAGAAGATTCATTTTCGCTGAATTTGATTGCGTTATCAATCAAGTTGTAAAGAACCTGCTGGATTTTCCGCTTATCTGCACAGACAAAAACCGCATCAGGAAGCAGCAGCAACTGAATGGAAATGTGCTTCGGTGTGCAGACTCCCTCGAAAGAGAGGGCTGTATTCTTGATCACTTCCTGAATATCAAAGGTGGTTTTGTCTAAAAGCAGCTCTTTGGTATCAAATTCGTTGAGAGTGAGCAGGTCGGTAGTAAGGTCGGTCAGTCGTTCCGCCTCGAACAGGATGATATTCAGGTACTTTTCATGTAATTCCGGTGGGATTGTTCCGTCGGTCATTGCCTGCACATAACCTTTGATGGAGGTCAGCGGTGAGCGGAAATCATGGGAAACATTTGCTACGATCTTTTTCTGATAATCATCCATGTCTTTTAACTGCACAGACATGAAGTTCAGGGAGGCAGAAAGATATCCCATTTCATCATGAGAATGAACCGGGATCGCATAATCCAGGTTCCCCATGGCGTACTGCTTGGCGGCCTCTGTGATCTGCCGCAGCGGGCGGTAGACAAAGAAGTGGAATCCCAGCAGGAAAATGAAAGACAGTCCGAAGATCACTGCCAGAGTAATGTAAACCGGACGCATCAGAAGCGAACACTGCTTTTGGATGTCAGAAACCGGATGATGGATCAGCAGATATCCCTTTGTTGAGAATCCTTGAGTGACCGGTGCCATGACAGTAATAAAATCCTCGTCAAAGTAATCGTGGTAAGTTCCGGTAATGTACTGGCTGTTCCCGATTTCGGCCGGATCAAAATTTTCAATCGTACGGGGGGCAGTCGTACCTCTGATATTGGAAGAGGTAATGAGACTTCCATCCGGTGCGACGAACCAAAGAGAAGAATTTAAGTACAGCCGCATGGCAATGAGCTGGGACTGGACTGCCCAGATAGAAGAGTCTTCTGAAAAATAAGAAGGCAGATAATTATTGGAGATCAGAGTTGCCTCCCTGTAAAGAGACTGGGAAATATCTTCTTCCAGTCTGTCCATGATCAGCTCATTTGTCAGTGTGGCGGTTGTAAAAACGCACAAAAAACCAAAAATAATATATAGGACGATAAATTTTAAGTGCAAAATACTTTTCATGATGTTCCCCCGGATATCATCTGTTGTAAAAATTATTTCGTTTCAAATTTGTAGCCGATTCCCCATACGGTACTCAGACTCCAGTGAGGATGATCCTTGATCTTTTCACGAAGTCTCTTGATATGAACGTCAACGGTTCTTGTATCACCGATGTACTCATATCCCCAGATGCGGTCAAGAAGCTGCTCACGGGTGAAGACCTGATTCGGTGAAGCGGCAAGGCAGTATAAAAGCTCCAGTTCTTTTGGAGGCATTTCTACATTTTTCCCGTCACAGAGAACAGAATAATTGGTCAGATTGATCGTCAGTCCTTCATATTCAACGCATTTGGTCTTTTCCCGGGCGGGTTCAGCCTGTCTGCCGACCTGATAGCGGCGGAGTACGGCACGCACACGGGCAACCATTTCTTTTGCGTCAAAAGGCTTCATAATATAATCATCCGCACCAAGCTCCAGGCCAAGTACCTTGTCAAATACCTCACTTTTGGCAGAGAGCATAATGATCGGGGTTACGGATTTGGCACGGATCTCACAACAGACCTGATATCCGTCGATGCCGGGAAGCATCAGGTCAAGCAAAATAAGATTCGGCTGGTAAGTATCAAAAGCAGCCAGTGCATCTTCGCCGTTGTAAACCATTTTTGTATCAAAGCATTCTTTTGTCAGATAGAGCGAGATCAGCTCCGCAATATTTTCATCATCATCAACGATGAGAATTTTTTGTTTCCCTATCATGAAAGATCCTCCTTTTTATTTATCAGGCTTATTATCCGAGTTCTACGATCGTAACACCTGCATCGCCCTCTCCAAATTCAGCGAGGTGATAAGATTTTACGTGCTTCTGCCGACGCAGATATTCATGGATTCCTTTACGCAATGCCCCGGTTCCTTTTCCGTGGACAACACGAACCGTGTATAAATGGGCGAGCAGTGCATCATCGAGGTATTTGTCCAGTTCTGCAACCGCTTCATCTACAGTTCGTCCAAGCAGATTGATCTCCGGGCGGACAGAGAGAGATTTTCCCATTTTGATCTTCCCTTTGGAAGTGCGGTTCATTTTCTTTGCACCATATGAAGATGGTTCTTCAATGATCTCAAGGTCTGAAATATTGACCTGGGAACGAAGGATTCCCATCTGAACTGTCAGATTTCCACGAGCATCCGGCAGGGAGCTGACAGTTCCGGTCAGGTTCATGCTCAGAACCTTGACAGATTCTCCCAGTTTAAAGTCGGAAGGCTTATGTTCTTTTTTCGGTTTTTTTGACTTCAGTGAAGAAGCAGCGGCAGTATCATTGACTTTCTTACGGATCCGTTCCCGATCTTTTTCCATCTCTGCCGCAGAAATATTTTCCTTGCCGAATTTATGGAATTTGCGGATCGTCTCATCTGCGACTTCCTTTGCATCCCGGAGGATGGCATTTGCCTTTTCATTTGCCTCACGCAGGATCCGGTCACGCTGTTCGTCCAGCTTTTCCTGTCGCTCTTTTGCCTGCGATTTTAATTCTTCAGCCTCTTTGCGGAGAGCAGAAATCTCTTCCCGCTCCTTTTCAATCGTACGTTTACTTGTCTCCAGATCGGTGAGAAGATCCTCAAAAGAAATATCCTGTTCCGTCAGACGCTCTCTTGCGTCATCAATAATATAATCGGGCAGTCCGAGTTTCCCGGAAATAGCAAAGGCATTACTTTTGCCGGGGATACCGATCAGAAGCCGGTAAGTCGGGCGTAAACTCTGGACATCAAATTCACAGCATGCATTCTCTACTCCCGGAGTGGAAAGTGCATAGACTTTCAGCTCACTGTAATGAGTCGTCGCCATGGTGCAGATCCCCTGTGAATGGAGATGGGAAAGAATGGCGATCGCCAGTGCCGCTCCCTCTGTCGGGTCTGTTCCTGCACATAACTCATCAAATAAGACCAGAGAATGTGAATCTACTTTCTTAAGAAACGATACAATGTTCGTCATATGGGAAGAAAAAGTACTCAGACTTTGCTCAATACTCTGTTCGTCTCCGATATCCGCATAGATCTGATGAAAAACTGCAAGCTGCGAGCGGTCACCGGCAGGGATATGCAGCCCTGCCTGCCCCATGAGACAGAAAAGTCCGACTGTCTTCAGGGAAACGGTCTTACCACCGGTATTTGGACCGGTCACGATCAGCAGATCAAACTCTTCTCCGAGAGTGACCGTGATCGGAACGACCGTCTTAGGATCCAGCAGCGGGTGACGTCCCTCACGGATATGGATTTTATTTTCTTCGTTAAAAACCGGACGGCTGGCTTTCATGGACAGAGCCAATGCACCTCTTGCAAAAATAAAGTCGAGATCGGTCAAAGCACGGTAATCCGCCCGGATTTCTTCAATATACTGGGCGGCTTCTTCACTCAGACCGGCAAGAATGATCTGGATTTCTTCCTGTTCTCTGGCATAAAGTTCCTTCAGGTCATTATTCAGTTTCACGACAGCCATAGGTTCAATAAAAAGCGTAGAACCGGTAGAAGACTGGTCATGGATCAGTCCCTGGACCTGTCCACGGTATTCAGCCTTGACCGGGATGCAGTAGCGGTCACCCCGCATGGTGATGATCGGATCCTGTAAATAAGTCCGCAGAGAACCATTTACAAGACTGGTCAGAGTTGCATGTACCCGCTCATTGATCCCATTAATACTGCGTCGGATATGCTTTAATGTGGAGCTTGCATCATCACTGACTTCATCTTCCCCGGGGATACACCGCTCAATCTCATTTGCCAGAGGGGTAAGCGGTTCAAGCTGTTCAAAAAAAGCATCCAGACAGTCACAGGATTCTTCCTGTGTATCATGTCTGCCATAAGCCTTTACCCGGGCAGCATTTCCGAGAAGACGGCTGATGCGGAGCAGCTCGGAAATACTTAAAGCACCACCGACTTCCAGCCGTTTCATGGACTCTTCGACCGGAGCAGCATCACCGAAAGAAATGCGTCCCTTTTGTACAATCCTGGTGAACGCTGCCGCAGTCTGTTCCTGAAATGTATTAATTTTATTGATATCTGTCATCGGCTTTAACCGGCGGCAGAGCTGCCCTCCGCGGAAAGAAGTTGCCTCCTTCTCCAACAGGGCAATGATCTTATCATATTCTAATTTAAATAAAGTCTTCTGGTTCATAATTCCACCTTGATATTTTTTAGGATTAACTCTGTCCTATTGTACCCCATTCTTTGCGTAAAGAAAAGGCTTTTATCCGATATTGAACAATGAGAATAAATCAGTTATACTAGAAAACGAAAGACTTTTTTCGTATGGGAGACAGTGCCTATGTTAGATGAAAAAGAGCAGGAGAAGCCTCAGGAAGAAGAGGAATCTTATTCATTCCTGCAGGAGACGATAAAGCCCAAAAAGATCAGCCGGAAGATGCTGATCCAGCAGTTTGTCAGGATCGCTCTGTACGGGCTGATTTTCGGAGGAGTTGCGAGCCTGGGATTTTTTGCGGTGAAGCCGGCGGCACAGAGGTGGCTGAAAGGCAAACCGGAGACAGTGACGATCCCGGAAGATGATACTCCTTCAGGGCAGGAAGATGCGGCAGCAGGAAATCAGAATGATCCGGTGGATCAGACATTGAGCAAAGAAAATTATGAAGAGATCCTTAAGAGTATGTATCAGGCTGTAAAGGAAGCAAAAAAGGGAGTTGTATCTGTCAGTGCGGCATCGGAGGAAGAAGACTGGGATGCGGAGGCAACGGGGATCACCTCGTCTGTATCAGGAGTGATCACTGCGGATAACGGACAGGAGCTTCTGATCTTTGCCAGCGAGTCAGTCTGCAAAGATGCGGAAGAATGGCAGGTGGAATTTGTAGACGGTACAAGTTATAAGGCATCGGTCAAAAGCAGAGATAAGAACAGTGGATTTGCAGTATTCAGTGTGGCAAAGAACGAGCTGTCAGATGCAACCTGGAATGCGATCCATGTCGCAGAACTTGGCAATTCCAATCTTGCAGCTCAGGGGGACGGAGTGATTGCACTTGGAAATACCTTAGGATATGAGGACGGAGTCAGTTATGGGATTATCAGTTCCACCGAATATCAGCAAAAATTCCGGGATGGCGAATGCGGAGTGATCGGAACAGATATTTCCGGTTCAGATGGTGCGACAGGAATCCTTTTCAATATGGACGGAGAAGTAATCGGAATGATTTCGGATGATATCTGGGAAGATAAGGGAGACCATACGGTGAATGCATATGCAATCTCTGATCTGAAATCCAGGATTCAGTTGATGGCGAATGGGGGAAGTGTGCCTTATATCGGAATTTACGGAACGACTGTGACGGGAGAACTTCAGCAGAATGAAGGCATGCCGTCAGGATTGTATGTCATTGAAGTAGATCCTGATTCTCCGGCAATGGCAGCAGGAATCCAGAGCGGGGATATTATCTGGCAGGTTTCCGGTGAGTCAGTTTCCAGTATGAGCAGCTATGAGAAGGCTGTGCTGGAAGAAAAGAGCGATGCAGTGATCCGGGTTAAAGGAAAAAGAAAAGGTGCTGACGGATATGTGGATCTTGATTTCACTGTGAATGTTGGCGATAAAAAATAGTGCAAGTGGGATGATAATCCCACGATATGCGAATATTGGGTAGGATTGTGGGAGTGCGTAGCACGGAGCAATCCGTAGGCATCAAAGTCGGGGGCTTTTGGCCCCGACATCAAAATAATAGAAAGAGGATAGAAATGAGATATATTAGTGGATTATGTGAAGGCGAGACAATCAGGAATGTATACCTTTGTAAGGGAAAGCGTTCTGCGGAGACAAGAAATGGAAAGCCTTATGACAATCTGATCCTTCAGGATAAGACTGGAACGTTAGACGGAAAGGTATGGGATCCTAATTCACAGGGAATTGCGGATTATGATGAGAAAGATTTTATCGAAGTATTTGGAGATATCATTAATTATAACGGGAATCTTCAGATGAACATCCGTCAGATCCGGGTGGCTCAGGAAGGAGAATATAATCCGGCTGATTATATGCCGACAACAGAGAAAAGTGTGGACAGTATGTACGAGGAACTGGTGGCATATATCCGTCAGATTTCCAATCCATATCTGAGAGCGGCACTGGAATTTTACTTCGTGAAAGATGAAGCATTTATTGCAAAATTCAAAGGTCATTCTGCTGCGAAGACGGTTCATCACGGATTTGCCGGAGGTCTGCTTGAGCATACACTTGGCGTGGTTCATTTATGTGAATATTTTGCTTCAAATTACAGCATCCTGAACCGGGATCTTCTGCTGACTTCAGCAATTTTCCATGACATTGGAAAAGTAAAAGAGCTGTCTGCATTTCCGGATAATGATTATACAGATGAAGGACAGTTGATCGGTCATATTGTGATCGGTGTGGAAATGATCGATGATGCGATCCGCTCGATTCCTGATTTCCCGGAAAAGATAGGAAATGAACTGAAGCACTGTATCGTGGCACATCATGGCGAGCTGGAATATGGTTCACCAAAGAAACCGGCACTGGCAGAGGCAATGGCTCTGAACCTGGCAGACAGTGCAGATGCGAAGCTTCAGACACTGACTGAGCTTTTTAAGAATAAAAAGGGAACAGACTGGCTGGGATTCAACCGTTTATTTGAGTCAAATATAAGGAAAACCTCAGATATTTAAGATATTTGCAAAGCGTATTTTTCATAATTTAAGATGTCAGGGTCAAAAGGTCTGAAACCACGTGTGCTTGCACACTGGTGGTAGAAT
>OHDZ01000261.1_pt1 | contig 24036 bp, 17 predicted proteins | sample 1567161 | NCBI WGS metagenome assembly OHDZ01 (sample SAMEA3879525, study PRJEB24766) | human gut metagenome | biome: human-associated habitat; feature: feces | place: USA | collected 1985/1987 | reverse complement strand
ATAACAGGACCAGAATCTGTTGTGTTACCATTACACCATAGCTCAATGTCCTTTCGGTGATGCAAAAGTAGAACTTTATTTTTCAACTGCAAAGAAAATTCCGAAAAAAATTTATACTTTTGTTCATAACCCCTTTCGGGAAAAACGGCCTGCAAAAGTAAAACAACACATAAATCAACCAATTATGGGAATCAAATTCCGTCTTATCGTCATGAACTTCCTGCAGTACGCGATCTGGGGTTCGTGGCTCATTTCGCTGGGCGCCTACCTCGGCGGAGGTCTTCAGTTCACAGGGTTGCAAATCGGCAGTTTCTTCGCTACGATGGGTATCGCATCGCTCTTCATGCCGGCCCTCATGGGTATCATCGCCGACCGCTGGATCCCCGCGCAGAAGCTGCTGGGCATCTGCCAGCTCATCAGCGCCGGGTTCCTCGTCGCAGCCGCCTCGCAAACCGCCTACGGCCCCCTGTACACCTGCATGTTGATGAGCGTCATGTTCTACATGCCCACCATCGCCCTCTCGAACTCGGTAGCCTACAATGCCCTCGACCTGGCGAAACTCGATGCCGTGAAGCACTTCCCGCCCATCCGGGTCTGGGGTACGGTCGGCTTCATCGCCGCCATGTGGTTCGTCGATCTGGTTCAGATAGGCGGCGTACAGATCAAACTGACCTATTGGCAACTGTACGTTTCGGCCATCCTCTCCCTGATTCTCGCGATCTACTCCTTCACGCTGCCGGGCTGTCCGGTCAGTCATGCCCGGAAAAGCCAGTCGTGGATCGACACGCTCGGACTCCGCGCATTCGCTCTCTTCAAGGAGAAACGCATGGCGATCTTCTTCATCTTCTCGATGCTGCTGGGCGCCGCTCTTCAGATTACCAATGCCTTCGGCGACAGTTATATCCAGAACTTCGGCACGATGCCCCAATACGCCGACTCGCCCATCGTGCGCCACTCGGTAATCCTGCTCTCGCTCTCGCAAATGTCCGAAACATTCTGCATCCTGCTGATTCCCTTCTTCCTGCGACGCTTCGGCATCAAATGGGTGATGCTGATCTCGATGCTGGCCTGGGTGCTCCGCTTCGGATTCTTCGGCATCGGCAATCCGGGATCGGGTGCCGTTTTCCTGATCCTCTCGATGATCGTTTATGGGGTCGCATTCGACTTCTTCAACATTTCGGGCTCGCTTTTCGTCGAAAAGGAAACTACCCCCGACATCCGTTCCTCGGCACAGGGTGTCTTTATGATCATGACCAACGGACTCGGTGCTTTCTTCGGCTCCTACGCGGCAGGTGCGGTAGTCGATGCTTTCGGCTGGCCCGAATCATGGTATATCTTTGCGGGTTACGCGCTGGTCGTCGCCATCGTCTTCGCAATGGTCTTCCGCTACAAACACAAGCCCGAAGAGATGGGGGCCGTAAGCCACTAACAAGCAATCCCCGTCACAACAAACGGCCGGAAACTATCACGTTCCGGCCGTTTTCATTTATAATTCAAAGTTCTCAACGCATCAGCACCGAGCTATCCCCGTAACTCAAAAAACGGAAATCGTGCGTGAGGGCGTAGTCGTAAATCCGATGCCAATCATCTCCCACGTAAGCCGACACCAACAACAGCAACGTCGATTTGGGCTGGTGGAAGTTCGTGACGATATTGCGCACGATCCGGAAACGGTATCCCAGCGGCGTAATCATGATCTGCGTGGCGGCCTTGAGTTTCTCGATCCCCTCACGAACCATATAGTCTGACAGTACCTGCAATGCTTCGCGGCCCGTAAACGCCTCAGGCAAGTCGTACAGCTCCCACTGCCCGATCACGCGGCTCGCATCGGGCGCACCCGAAGTACGGATCCGCCACGCCAGCGCCGTCAAAGACTCCAGCGTTCGGACGGAAGTGGTACCTACCGCCGTAATATTATCCCACTTCTCCAGCAGCCGCTCCACGCTGCTGCGGCGAATCTCGAAATGTTCCGTATGCATCGGATGCGCCGCCGCATCGCGGTCTTTCACGGGCAGAAATGTTCCGGCCCCCACGTGCAGGGTCACCTCTTCGAACGAAAACCCCTGCGTCCGCATCCGCTCGATCAACTCCGGTGTGAAGTGCAGGCCGGCCGTCGGAGCGGCCACGGAACCTTCGAATTTCGAATAGACGGTCTGGTAACGGGTATTGTCGATCTCCTGACTCTCGCGGTTCAGGTAAGGCGGGATCGGAATCCGGCCCAGATGTTCCAGCAGTTGTCCGAACGTCAGATCAGCCGTCCATTCGAAGCGGACGATCTGCTCGCGGCCGCCCTCGCCCTCGCGCCAGGCCAGCATCCGTTCCGCGCGACCTTCATATTCGAAATCGATCACCAGCGGGCCTTCTTTCCATTTTTTGAGGTTGCCCACGATGCAGCTCCAGCGGCACGAACCTTTCACGGCGAACGCCCGCTCGTAATCCGCCGGATCGTGCGGTTCGAGGCAGAATACCTCGATCCGAGCACCCGAAGGTTTGTGCATGATAATCCGCGCCCGAATCACCTTGGTATTGTTGAACACCAGCAGGGTCCCCTCAGGCAGTATGTCGCCGATGTCGCGGAAGCGGCGCTCCGAGATTTCCCCCCGTTCGTAAACAAGCAGCTTCGATGCCGATCGCTCCTCGAGCGGATACTTGGCGATCCGCTCGTCGGGCAGGTCGTAGTCGAAACGGTCTATGTCGATATGTCTTTCCATTTTCAGCATATAGCGGGCACAAAATTAATAAAAATCCCGGTCTTTACGGAAAAGATACCCGGTTTAGACCAGCAAATAAATTTGGCGCTGCGCTCGGCTTTCACTATCTTTGCATCAGATAGAAGGCGGTTCGGACAAGCTCGAACGGGTTCGGCTCGTCGTTCCCTTTTGCTATCTTTACAAAAAATTTCGCTCTGATAGGCTGCGTCCGGATATAAGTCGGCTCGATCCGGCTTCATCGCACGCCAGCACTATCTCGGCCTGTCCAATCGCTGAAAACCATGAAAACCGATTTTCTGGTCATCGGATCCGGCGCCGCCGGACTGAGTTTCGCCCTCAAAGCCGCAGAACACGGCCACGTTACACTGGTAACGAAAGGGAAAATGGACGAGTGCAACACCAACTATGCCCAGGGAGGCATCTGTTCGGTGACCTATGCGCCCGACACGTTCGAAAAACATATTCACGACACCCTGGTCTGCGGTGCCGGCAAATGCGACCCCGCAGCCGTCGAACTGGTAGTTCGCCGGGCCCCGGAGCTGATCCGCGACCTGATCGCCTGGGGCACGAAATTCGACAAGACACCCGACGGACGCTTCGAACTCAACCGCGAAGGCGGACATACCGAACATCGTATCCTCCACCACGAGGACCTCACGGGCGCTGAGATCGAACGGGCCCTGATAACCTCGGTACGCAAGCACCCCAACATCACGGTTCTCGAACACCATTTCGCCATCGACCTGCTGACACAGCACCACCTGGGCGAATTCGTCACCCGCCACACGCGCGGCCTGGCCTGCTTCGGAGCTTACGTGCTGAACCTGGAGAGCAACGAGATCGAAACCGTGCTGGCCAAATTCACCGTCGTCGCTGCGGGCGGCTGCGGCAACGTCTATTCTTCGACGACCAATCCGAGCGTCGCCACAGGCGACGGCATCGCCATGTGCCACCGCGCCAAGGCCATCACCGAAAACATGGAGTTCATCCAATTCCACCCCACCTCGCTCTACCATCCGGCCGAAAAGCCCAATTTCCTCATCACGGAGGCGATGCGGGGTTACGGCGCGATCCTGCGTCTGCAAAACGGCGAAGAGTTCATGGACAAATACCACCCGATGAAATCGCTCGCACCGCGCGACGTGACGGCCCGGGCCATCTATACCGAAATGACCCGCCGGGGCGAGGACTTCGTCTATCTCGACGTGCGGCACAAAGATCCGGAGCAGACGCGCCGGCATTTCCCGAACATCTATGAAAAATGCCTCTCGCTCGGCATCGACATCACCCGCGACCTGATCCCCGTCACCCCGGCGGCGCACTACTGTTGCGGCGGGGTGAAAGTAGACCTCAACGGCGAAACCTCGATCCGGCGGCTCTATGCGCTGGGCGAAACCTCCTGTACGGGGCTGCACGGCGCCAACCGGCTGGCTTCGAACTCCCTGATCGAAGCGGTCGTCTATGCCGACCAAGCCGCCAAACACGCCGCCTCGCAGCTCGCTTCGGTCGAAATCCAGGAAGGCATTCCCGACTGGGATTTCGAAGGTACCCAGCACACCGAAGAGATGCTGATGATCATCCAGTCCAAGCGCGAGATGCAGGCCATCATGTCCAACTACGTCGGCATCGTCCGCTCGAATCTCTCGCTCGAACGCGCCCTGCGCCGCCTGTCGATCATCTACGAAGAGACCGAAGAGCTGCACAACAAGATCAAGCCCAACCGCGAGCTGTGCGAACTGCGCAACATGATCGCCGTGGCCTACCTGGTCATCAAACAGGGCAGCGCATTGAAAGAATCGGTCGGCTGCCACTACAACTCCGACTACCCCAAACCGGACAATAAATAATCCGCAAGCAAACCTATCCACAACCTTTATTACCATCTATGACCTTACAGGAAGAGATCACCCGCCGGCGGACGTTCGCCGTCATCGCGCACCCGGACGCCGGTAAAACGACCCTGACCGAAAAACTACTGCTCTTCGGCGGCGCCATCCACGTCGCGGGAGCGGTCAAAAGCAATAAAATCAAGAAGGGAGCCACCTCCGACTTCATGGAGATCGAACGTCAGCGCGGTATTTCGGTCGCTACGTCCGTCATGGGCTTCGAATACCAGGGCCGCAAGATCAACATTCTCGATACCCCGGGCCACGAAGACTTCGCCGAAGATACCTACCGCACGCTGACGGCGGTGGACTCCGTAATCATCGTCATCGACGGCGCCAAAGGCGTCGAGTCCCAGACCCGCAAGCTGATGGACGTCTGCCGCATGCGGCAGACCCCGGTGATCGTCTTCGTCAACAAGCTCGACCGCCCCTGCAAGGATCCCTTCGACCTGCTGGACGAAATCGAGAAGGAACTCCGCATCCGGGTACGTCCCCTCTCATTCCCGATTTCGAGCGGCGACACCTTCAAGGGCGTTTACAACATCTACGAGAAGAACCTCACGCTCTTTACGAGCGACGAACGGCAGACGGCCGACGCCTCGACCGTAGAGATCAACGACCTCGCATCGCCTGAACTGGACGAATACATCACCGAACGCTACGCCAACCAACTGCGCGAAGACACCGAACTGGTCGAGGGCGTGTACGACGCTTTCGACCGCGAGGCTTACCTGCGGGCCGAACTGGCCCCGGTCTTCTTCGGTTCGGCGGTCAATAATTTCGGCGTGAAGGAGCTCTTGGAGTGTTTCATCCGCATCGCCCCCTCGCCGCGCCCCGCACCGACCGAAACCCGGATCGTAGAGCCTGCCGAGGCGAAAATGACAGGCTTCGTCTTCAAGATCCACGCCAACATGGACCCGAATCACCGGGACCGCATCGCCTTCCTGAAGATCTGCTCCGGCACGTTCGAACGCAACAAGAACTACCTGCACGTGCGCAGCGGCAAACAGATGAAATTCTCCTCGCCCACAGCTTTCATGGCCGAGAAAAAGTCGATCATCGACTTCGCCTACCCGGGCGACATCGTCGGCCTGCACGACACGGGCAACTTCAAGATCGGCGACACCTTCACCGAAGGCGAAAAGCTCAAATTCACAGGCATTCCCTCCTTCGCACCCGAACAGTTCCGTTATATCGAGAATGCCGATCCGCTGAAATTCAAGCAACTGGCCAAAGGCATCGATCAGCTCATGGACGAAGGCGTGGCGCAGCTCTTCACCTCGTCGCTCAACGGCCGCAAGATCATCGGCACGGTAGGCGCCCTGCAATTCGAAGTGATCGAATACCGCCTGGCGCACGAATACAACGCCGCCTGCCGCTGGGAGCCGATCTCCATCTACAAAGCCTGCTGGATCGAGAGCGACAACGCCGAGCAGCTGGCCGACTTCAAACGGCGCAAACATACGAACATGGCCGTCGACAAGCACGGCCGCGATGTATTTCTGGCCGACACCAGCTATGCCCTGGCCCTGGCACAGGAAAACTTCAAGGACATCAGGTTTTACTTCACCTCGGAGTTCTGATCCCGCCAGCGATCTAAAATATAAACGCCCCGTGCTACCATTGCACGGGTGGTTTTATTCATAAAAAAGCTCTGCCCTGACCGTATCTACGGCATACGGATAATTGAATCCGGATATTCCGATTCGTCGATGGAACCGAAATATCTGCATTTCATGATCAGAACGATACCTCGTAATCGTATTCCTTTCCGGAGAAAACAGATAAAGATTATGAAAAACGTAATTGCTATAATAAAAAACGCTTGGGGTGACAGTCCGCCACCGAAAGTCAAAACCGGCTTTATTCTCAATATCATTGGATTGACAGCTTTTTTATGCTTATCCGGCGCAACAGCCCATGCACAATCGGACAAACAGATTATCAACATGGATAACCCGGACTATCACATCGATGTGGAACGTTTTTGCTCTCCATTTATTGATTTCGATAATCCCGAAGAGTACAATAGCAAAGAAGTAAACTATCGCTATGTGAAATACACACAAAACATGAACGTTTCTTTTTCTGAGAGATATCCGATTTTAATACATTATATAAGTATGGACAGTCTCGTTACCAAGAAAGCAACTTTTTGTGATACCGGCTTCGGGAAACTGAATTTGATAACCAATGCACAAGGCAAATTAATATCGATGAACTGCGAAACGAAGATGGACAAAACAGGCTTCAAGGAACTGGTAAAGGCTGTCAGACAGAAATATGGCAAACCTGCCCTGAAGAAAGCAGAAACAGGTAAAGACGAACTTAAAAAGATTCTGATAAACTCGATGGTATCAAAGGGCAAAAACATACCCGTGTATCTTTGGAAGCAGGATGACGAATATATCGGACTGTTCATGGAAAGCGAGGATGTCGTAAATTTCTTCCGGGCAAAAAAAGAATTTGAAGATTTACTCATCAAAGTAAATGGTCCTTACATTGAGGCAACAATAGAGTTGCAAAAATGGAAGAAGAAAATATTCAAGAGATAAGAAACAGGCTATAATAAGCTACTTTTAAATCACATGAAAATAAAAAAATATTTAACATAAAAATACATGCAACGCTATAAACCGATGACTTTCCTCCCAACACAGGATAAGAAGGGGAGAGGGAAAAAGCCTGTCGCCACTCCGAAAGCGGCCCTCCACTGTTGCTGCACAAGGTCAGAAGGACAGCTGCGGCAAAAGCAGAATCAAACCTCGTAGCCCACACGCCCCCAACTGCATTCGATATTCACAAGGAAAGGGAACCTTTTTTCCCGCAATCTTTTATATCCGGAGTGAAAGATCAGAAACGGATTCCGGCGAAATCCGTCTTTCAACGGATCGTCGATACGGCATCGAACTCTTCGGGAGCGTAAGTCCGCAAGGCGAGTTTTTTAACCCAAACGACGAAGATCCCCGTGAGTACCAAGTTCAGCACGAGGGTCAGCACCGAAATAACCAGTGCCGGACCGCCCAAGCTATATCCCAGCGCAATGAAGATAACGCCCGCCCCTACCTCGCCGCGGGTAAACATACCGATCGAAAGGGCCAGACGTTCGCTCAACTTCCGATCACGATAAAAAAACATCGGGAAAAGTTTGCCCAGGTTGGACAGCAACGAGACGATCACCACATGGAATGCGATCACGCCCCACGACATCATGGGCTGCGAACCGGTCACGGAAGAAGCAGCTTCCCCAGTCGCAGCAGTCATACCGATAAACAACGGCATGCTCAATCCAACCAAAAACATGAACAAGAACGAAATGCCGGAAGCGGCCATCCGCTCCCCGCGAGATTCGACATGCCTGGTTTTCATCACCATACCCAATACGAAAGCGGGAAGCAGCACCTCGATATGAATACTGCCCTCCTCGCCGAAATAATATTTGGAAAGCAGGTAAACCAGTTGGGTAACACCGAAAACCACGACCGAATAGGTCAGAATCGCCCACCAATCCTGCCTCAACTCATACGTACTGAGTTTCTTCCACCCCAGCCACAACAGCAGAAAGACGATCACCACGACGACGAAAAGCTGCCAGCGCAGACCGATCATCAGGATTTGCAGAGGTATCATCAGCAGGATGGTATCCAGATCGTCGAAAATCGCCAGCACCTGAATTTTCCGATACATCCAGCTTCGCTTGAGCCGCAGGGCCGCGAGCATCGTGAACAGGATGCCGGCCGAAGTCGGAGCGGCAAAACGGCTCAACAACAGATTCTCTTTCCAGGCGTCGCCATTGCCCCAAAACTCGGGCGGCAACAACACGAAAACATAGTACAGAGCGATGAGCAGCCAAGGTACGGCTGCCGTAGCCATAGCGATGAAATAGTCCTCGGCATAGGAGCGCCAACGTTTTTTATCGATCTCGAATTCCCGGCCGACATTGATCATGATGAACGACAGACAGACATAAAGAAAGGTCGTCGCCCCGGCCCGAAATGCAGGATAGCTCTCTCCGAGCATCCCCGGAAGAATCTGGGAAGCCACGAGGCCAAGGATGAGAAGCAGGGAAAATGAGAAAATCTTTTTCATCGGAGGTTTTCAATAGAATGTTCGCGCAGTCGGCACAAGGATTTATGTCGGCTAAATCGCGGGTACCGCCCGGAATTTTGGTACAAAGAAAATCAAAATCCCGGAATTTCCCCGCATCGTCCGCCAAAAAAGCACCGACTGCGCACCTCAACGCCACTTTTTCGTGCGGAAGAACAAATAGGTCACGAATCCGATGACGATCATCACGCCCCAGGCCAGGATATAACCGTGCTCCCACTCCAGTTCGGGCATGTTACGGAAATTCATCCCCCATACTCCGACCAGAAAAGTCAGCGGAATGAAGATGGTCGATACGACAGTCAGCCGTTTCATAATATCGTTCATCCGCAAATCGTTGTTCGAGATATACAAATCCATCAGCGACGAAAGGGTTTCACGGCAGATGTCGATATTTTGCGCCACGTTGAGCAGGTGATCGTTCACATCGTTGAAGAAGGGCCGATTGACCCGGTGCAACAAACTCGAATCGGAACGAAATAGCCGCGAATATTGTTCCTTGAGCGGCAGAACCGTCCGCTTGAGCTGCATGTAATCCCGCCGGAGCTCCTGCATCTGTACTCCGATGTCCCGGTCTCCGGTATCGGCCAGCAATGCAGATTCCAGCTCCTCCAACCCGTCGCTGATCGCCGCTGCAACCGACATATAACCGGTTATCAAGCCATTGAGCAACACCGAAAACAGGTAGTCCGACTGTCGGGTACGGATTTTCAGTACATTGTTACGGATGGCACGCATCACATCGTCGAAAAAATCGTTGTCCCGCTCCTGAAACGTCAGCACGAAATCAGCGCCCTGCACCAGACTGACCTGCATCGCTTCGCCACCCATAATCTGCTTGGCAATAATCACATTGTACTGATCGTGCTCCTCGACCTTGCTGGCATGGTCGGTATTGAGAATGTCCTGCATGACCAGAAAATCGATCCCGAAATGCGTACAAACCGTCTGCACGGCATCCGTATCTTCCAGTCCGTGAATCTGCAGCCAAGTGATGCCATCGGGCTGAAAGCGGGACTTCATCTCCCCGAAATCATCTCCCGCAGCCTCTTCGACCCGATCCACAGTATAGCTGCACAGATGCAGATGAGTCCGTGTTTTCGTATCCCCGTTGTAGGCGAGCTTGTCGCTGAGCAGGTTGTTTTTCATGGCTGTACGATTAAAATTCGACCGTGACGCCCAGCGTCGGCACCAGCGTACCGCTCGCCTGGCGGATATACTTCATCTTATAACGCTGCTCCGAAGGCGGAGCCGAAGGATTCTCGATCACGCCGGTACTCATCAGCACGTCGGGCTGACGGAGCTTGCTGAAGGTCACGTTCTGCAAATCGACATAGATACCCAGCATGCATTTACGGAAATAAAACACCTTATCGACGCGCACGTCCAACTGGGCGAAGGCATCCAAACGTCCGGTATTGTATTTCGAATAGTCGTAATAAGGACGTCCCGAAGCGTTCCACGCCTCGACGAGCGACGATTTCTCGACGTCGTACGGCGTATAAGGCGTTCCGCCGATAGCGCTCAGCTTCGCCCCGACGCTCCACCCACGCGAGAAATCGTACGTACCGCTGATATTCGCCACGAAACGATTGTCCCAGGCAGAAGGAATATATTTCGCATCGTGCCGACTGCGGTATTCGCTGCTGAAAACGGTCAGGGCGCCGACCAGATTGAAACGATCGGGAAGCTGCCAACGCACCATCAGCTCCAGACCGTAGGCACGTCCCTGGGCCGAAGAAACGAGCAATTCGTCGCCCGAGGTGCCGTAGTCGTTGCCTTTGCAGGTCAGCGGCACGTCGTCCGCCACCGAAAGCGGGATATCCGTATAATATTTGTAGAAACCTTCGAGCGAAACCACCAACCGGTCACGCAGACGCCAATTGACGCCGACGGCGCTTTGCAGGACCCGCATATACTCCAAGCCCCGATTGACCAACTCGCCCGTATTGTCCTTATAGCCGAGTGCCGTATAGGGCGGCAACTGGTAGAAAAGCCCTGCGCTACCGCTCACCGACCAACTGTCGCTCAAGGCATAGGAAGCCGACACACGGGGCGAAAGCTGCTTCCAGAAACGCTCCATCTCCGTCGAATAGTCGCATCCGTCGGCCCGCACGCCCATCGAAACCGTCAGCCGCTTGTCTGCGGAGGCATAGTCGGCCCCCACGAAAAAGCCCCAGCCGACAATCCCCAAATAAGTGCGATAGTCGAGCAGCTCGGCTTCCTGCTGATAAGTCCGCTGCAAAGTCTTGTTATGATAGGTAGAATAGTTCAATTCAGCACCTTCGCGCAGCGTCCACCGGCCCAGGTAGGAGCGATTTTCGAACCGCAGGGTCGTCTTCTGCTCCACGCCCCGCAAACGCAGGGTCAGATTATCCGGAGTCGATTCGTCGTTGTTGCGGTATTTGGTATTGCGGTTATTCAGGTAGTTATGACTCAACGCCACCGACTGCACGTGCCGTCCGGCGTAATGGCGGTACACGGCACCCACAGTAAAGGTTTCCTGTTGGATACGAGGCAGGTAACTGAGCAGATATTCGTTCTCCTCGCCCTTCTCGTCGAGATTGAGCTTCATGTTGTCGATGCCCACCAGTCCGAGGAAAGTCAGCTCGTCCCGCTCCGAGAAACGGGTCTTGACCTTCAGTTGCCCGTCGATGTAATTGGGCAGGAAAGGAAGCCCCAGCAATTTGAAGAGGAACTGGAGATAGGATTGCCGCACGGAAAAGAGGTAAGTCGTCTTTTTACCCACGTGTCCGCTGCCGCTGAGCGACACTTCGGAGGCACCGAGCGTCGCCTTGAAGGTCTGCCGTTCGAGATCGCCGTCCCGCAGCCGGAAATCCAGCACCGAACTGAGCGCCCCGGCACGGTCGGCGGGAAACGAACCCGTATAGAAATTGATCTCGCGCACCAGATCGGAATTCACGATGCTTACGGGACCGCCCGTGGCACCCTGCGTGGCGAAATGGTTGATGTTGGGAATTTCGATCCCGTCCATGAAGAAGCGGTTTTCAGAAGGTCCGCCGCCCCGCACGATCAGGTCGTTGCGATAACCGATGGGCGAAAACGACACGCCTGGATAGGAACGAACGATACGCGACACGTCACGATTGGAGCCGGGACTCTTCTCGATCTCCCGCATCCCGATCACCTGCATACTGACCGGGCTCTCGATCGTACGGCGGAAAGGCGAGGGACGAACGACGACTTCATTCAGATGCTCCGGCTCCTCCTCCATCTCGATTTCGATGAAAGGCGTCCGGGCCGACACCTGGTATTCGGGGGTCACGACCGTTCTGTAACCGATGAACGACGCCGTCAGGCTATAAATGCCGGGCTTCACCTGCAGGATCTCGAAACGTCCGAGCGAATCGGTCATGGCGCCCTTACCGGGCTGGCCGGTGATCGTAACGGCAGCATAGGCGACCGGTTCCCGGGAAAGACGGTCGATAACCCTGCCCCGCACAGGATACCCCGCTGCGGCCCAAACAGAAGGAATGTACAATACCAGCAAAACGATTGCTGCCAGTAAGTTCTTTCTCATAATTCACAAAATCAACCGTCCGCAAAGCTAATAATTTTAGCGGCGTTTCGATCTTCCGGCCGTAAAGAATCGACCGAGGCGGACTGATTCGAGGCGAATCGGACGATTTACGGCATCGACACGATACCCCGAATCGCCCGCCGGCATAACCTAATAATCGAAAGAGATACAAAAATCATGAAATCCACCCCGGAAGGAATCGAAATTTACACTATTTTTGTTTCCGGTCAATCTCACCTAATAAGTATATGCGCACACTGATCTCGATTCTCTGGATTTCGTTCTTTCCGCTTGCCGCAGCAGCGCAGGGCGACGACCTGTCGTATCGGCTGAAAAAGGTGATAAAGGATAAAAAAGCCGAAATCGGTATTGCGGTCATCCTCGACGCACAAGATACGGTAACGGTCAATAACGACGACCGCTACCCCCTGATGAGCGTATTCAAATTCCACCAGGCCCTCGCCGTCGCAGATTACCTGGACCGAAACGGACTGACGCCCGACACGGAAATATTCATTCCGGAAGAAGAGCTCGTCCCCGACACGTACAGTCCCCTTCGGAAGGAATTTCCCGAAGGCGAAATCTCGCTTTCAGTCAGCCGTCTGTTGGAGTACAGCCTGCAGCTGAGCGACAACAACGCCTGCGACATCCTCTTCGAGCACACGGGCGGTCCGGCAGCGACAGACCGCTACGTCCGGTCGCTTGGACTGTGCAATTTCGCAATCGCAGCAACGGAACAGCAGATGCACGACGATCCGCAAACGTGCTACGAAAACTGGAGTACGCCGCTCGAAGCGGCCGCTCTGCTGGAGCTGCTCGTAACAGAACAGATTCTCACTCCTACTCTGCGGGAAATGATCCTGCAAAACCTGATAAACTGTAAAACAGGTGCCGACCGTCTTCCGAAACCACTGTCGGGAACCGGCGCCGTCATCGGACACAAAACCGGCACGAGCAACCGCGACGAACGAGGCATCTTCGCCGGGACCAACGACCTGGGATTCGTCATCCTGCCGGACGACACCCGCTATACCATCGCCGTCTTCATCAAAGATTCGGCGGAAAACCCGGAAACAAATGCCCGAATCATAGCGGATATCTCCGAAACCGTTTATCGATACGTTCACGACGAATACCGGGAAAACGACATCCGCCCCGGCAAAAAACACGTCGATAAAGGAGCCGGAATTGGATTCGAATCCGATTATTTTTATTAAATTTGGAAAGAAAACAGCGTAATTTGCACTGTTCTTGCACGGAATCAGAAAAACTTCAATACCCCAAGCATGAAAAAAATAGCGGCCTATCTCATTCCTGTTCTCGCCTGTTTCGCAGTAGGTATCTCGGCAAGTTTTTTCCAGGCTTCGTCCATCGCCGAATGGTATCCGACGCTGACCAAGCCGGCACTCACGCCGCCCAACATCGTATTTCCGATCGCCTGGAGCGTCCTGTACCTTTGCATGGGACTTTCGCTCGGGCGCCTCATCGTGCGTCGGCAGCACAAAGGAATCATCCGTCTGTGGATCTTGCAGCTCATCGCCAACTTCCTGTGGAGTATCCTGTTCTTCACGCTACGCAATCCGCTGGCCGGATTCATCGACATCGTACTGCTGAATATCCTCGTGGGACTCTACATCTTCGCTGCGAGCCGCAGGGACCGTGCTGCCGCCTGGCTCTTCGTACCTTACCTGCTCTGGACGCTCTTCGCCGCCTACCTCAACGGATATATCCTGCTGCACGGCACCCCGGCGGCGGCTCCGACGACAATTCAAACCGAATCTTTAACAATATCAAAACCTAAAACAGAAAGAATTATGGTTCACAAAATGCCCGAACTTCCGTATTCGACGGAAGCGCTCGCTCCGAAAATGAGCAAAGAAACTTTTGAATACCACTACGGCAAACACCTCCAGACCTACGTGGACAATCTCAACCGCCTGATTCCCGGCACGCCTTACGAGTCGATGTCCCTGCAGGAAATCGTCAAGAAAGCCGACGGTCCGATCTTCAACAATGCGGCCCAGGCCTGGAACCACACGTTCTTCTTCCTGATGCTGACCCCCGATCAGAAGCCGATGCCCCAAAAACTAGCGGATCGCATCGCCCGCGACTTCGGATCGGTCGAAGCCTTCAAGGAAGAGTTCTCCAAAGCCGCTACCGGACTTTTCGGCTCGGGCTGGACGTGGCTCGCAGCCGACAAGGACGGCAAATTGCAGATCATCTCGGAATCCAATGCCGGCAACCCCATGACCAAAGGCCTCAAGCCCGTCATGACGATCGACGTATGGGAACACGCCTACTATATCGACTACCGCAACCGCCGCGCGGATTTCATCAAATCGTACTGGGAGCTGATCGACTGGGACAAGGTGGCCGACCGCATATTCCCCCGCAAATACCACTGCACCGCCTGCGACTACGTATATGATCCGGCCAAGGGCGATCCCGAAAGCGGCATCGCACCCGGCACGGCATTCGAAGACATCCCGGACGACTGGGTATGCCCCGTTTGCGGACTCTACAAGGATTCCTTCAAGATCGTGGAAGAGAAATAGGCGATCAGGAAAATTGAAAAAAGCAGCGCATAAAGCGCTGCTTTTTTGTATCGGGAGAATCCGTCGCAGACACCCGACAGCCGTTTTTCCGCGCCCGAGGGAAGAAGCCGGGCAGCCCATTCCGTCCGACACCAGAAATAAAGAGATCGACCCGGCAACAGATCGACCTCTTTGTTTCAGTCCATACTAATCTCTACTTTATTACGACTGAAACCTTTATCGGCAAGACACTCTTCTTCTGCACAAACTCCGCACTTCGGCGTATGCCGTACAACGGTTTCGAAAAATATTTCATCAGGGAAACAGAGAGCCACCTCGCTTCAGGTTATCAATCCACCGAAAAGATGCCTCGCAGGTCTTTTCCGAAAGCTCCGTTCTCCGCAGACGCATATCATCCGAACTGTCCGTTCATCGGGCAGGCAAAGGCTGGTCTTCTGACTCGTCCCCGCCGCAACGCCTTCCCAGTCCCGCAGGACCAGTGGCAAAAGAGTGTCGCAGCAATACACCCGGACATCCGAAACGCCGCCCGCAAGCGGGCCGATCACCTCGGATCGTCGGGCAGGACTCACAGCAGCGGGAACTGTCGCAGACTTTCACTGCGTTCCCATTTAATCTGACGGGGCGTAACCCCTCGTGAACCGTTGCAGTGCAAATGTAAGAAAATATTTGCTATCTTTGCCCGGTAACCAAAAAATATTTTGACAGAAACTATGAAACACGCATACGTATTTCCGGGTCAGGGCGCTCAAGCCGTCGGCATGGGCAAAGACCTCTACGACAATGTCCCCGAAGCCAAGGCTCTCTTCGAGCAGGCCAACGAAATCCTCGGTTTCCGCATCACCGACATCATGTTCGCCGGTACGGACGAAGAGCTCAAACAGACCAAAGTCACCCAGCCGGCCGTATTCCTCCACTCGGTCATCATGGCCAAGGCGCTGGGCGTGAAGCCCGACGCGGTAGCCGGACACTCGCTCGGCGAATTTTCAGCCCTGGTGGTGGCCGGCGCTCTTTCGTTCGAAGACGGTCTGCGGCTCGTTTCCAAACGTGCGATGGCCATGCAGAAAGCCTGCGAAGCCGTACCCGGTACGATGGCGGCGATCCTGGGACTCGACGACGCCAAAGTGGAGGAAGCCTGCGCCTCGATCGACGGCGTGGTCGTGGCGGCCAACTACAACTGCCCCGGCCAACTGGTCATCTCGGGCAGCGTCGAAGCGGTCGATGCCGCCTGTGCCAAACTCAAGGAAGCGGGCGCCAAACGCGCACTGCGTCTGCCCGTAGGCGGTGCATTCCACTCGCCCCTGATGGAGCCGGCCAAGGTCGAACTCGAAAAAGCGATCAACGAAGCACCCTTCCAGGCTCCCGTCTGCCCCATCTACCAGAACGTCGATGCCAAACCCCAAACCGATCCGGCGACGATCAAGGCCAACCTGATCGCACAGCTCACCGCACCGGTACGCTGGACTTACATCGTCAAGAACATGCTTGCGGACGGCGTGACCGAATTTACGGAACTCGGTCCCGGCAATGTCCTGCAGGGTCTTATCAAAAAAGTAAACCCCGAAGCGGTCGTAGAGTCGAAATCGACATTGTAACCCGCCTCCGAAAACAAAATAGAATCGATTGCCTGTCAATCGATTCTATTTTGTTTATAATTTTTTTTCATATCACAAGATCAAATACGCCAAATTCGATTAAATTCTTTCTATATTTGCACAAAAATTACAGAAGACATCAAACGACATCAATAACTATGACATCGTTAACCGAATTTTTCAGCCGACAGGAAGATGACAATCTGAAAGGTATTTCGCACAAGAACAACCTCTTCAAGCGAAATATCATCGCACATATGGCGGTGAACGGGGAGTGTACGCTCTCGGAGCTTACCAAAGAGCTGCACATCAGCGTACCGACCATCACCAAGCTCGTTCAGGAACTCGTTCAGGAGAACATCGTCTCCGATCTGGGCAAGGTCGAAACTCCGGGTGGACGACGTCCCAACGTCTTCGGACTGGCCAGCTCGGCCATCTATTTCGCAGGCGTCAATATCGGCCGGGACAACATGTCGTTCCTCATCACGGACCTGCACAACAATATCGTCAAAGAGGAACTCTTGACCGACTTCGAACTGCAGGATCGCCCTCAATGCCTCGAAAAAATCTGCTCGAATATCGCACATTTCATCGATACGTGCGGTGTGGAACGCGCGAAAATCCTCGGAGTGGGTGTCAGCGTCAGCGGACGCGTCAATCCCACGACAGGACGCAGTTACCGCTATTTCACTTCGAGCGAACAGTCCCTGCGCGATATGATCGAACAACGCATCGGCATCCGCGTACTGCTCGAAAACGACACCCGGGCCCGATGCTATGCCGAATACACCAACAGCAAATCCAAAGACGAGATGGACGTACTCTACCTCCACCTCGGACGCGGCCTGGCCATCGGTATCGTCATGAACGGCAAACTCTACTACGGCAAGAGCGGCTTTGCCGGAGAGTTCGGGCACATTCCCTTCTTCGACAACGAAATCATCTGCTCCTGCGGCAAGAAAGGTTGCCTCGAAACCGAAGTTTCGGGAATCGCGATCGAACAGAAGTTCGGTCGGCTTATCAGCCAGGGTGTCAATACGATCCTGCGCGAAAAATACAACAAGCACGAAGCCATCCACGTCGATGAGATCATCGACGCAGCCAAGCACGACGACAATCTCTCGATCGAACTGATCGAGGAGGTCGGAGAAAAGGCGGGCAAGGCCGTCGCCTTCCTGATCAACACCTTCAATCCGGAAACGGTCATCGTAGGCGGCGAGCTGGCCGAAGCGGGCGACTACCTGATGCTGCCCCTCAAGTCGGCGACCAACAAATACTCGCTCAATCTGGTTTATAAGGACACCAAATTCCGCTTGTCGAAAATGGGCAAGACGGCCAGCGCCTGGGGTGCTGCCATGTTGATTCGCAATCAGGTGCTCGGACTTTGCTAATGATGCTCCGAGGCCATATTTGCAGCCTGCGGGCCGTCGAACCTCAGGACCTCGAACTGCTCTGCCGGTGGGAAAACGATCCTTCGCTGTGGACAGTCAGCGGTACGATCGAACCGTTCTCGCACTATTCGATCGAACAATTCATCCAGGAGCAGCAGGCTGGTATTTACCGATGCGGACAACTGCGGTTGATGATCGACGACACAGCGGGGGAAACGATCGGAGCCATCGACTTGTTCGATTTCGAGCCGCAGCACGAACGGGCAGGCGTCGGCATTCTGGTTTACGATCCGGCACAGCGCGGGAAAGGATACGGGGCAGAGGCATTGGCTTTGCTCGAAGAGTATGCCCGCACGGTACTCCGGCTGCGGCAACTGTGGTGCAACGTACTCGCGGACAACGTCCCCAGCCTGACTCTCTTCGAAAGAGCCGGATTCCGCCGGGTCGGGGTTAAAAAGGAGTGGATCCGTACCCCCGAAGGGTATAAGGACGAAGTATTGCTCCAAAAGCTGCTTTAGACAATTTGAAATACAAATCTGCCGGAATTTTCCTGCCCGATAAGTGATCGGCGACGGAGCATCCCGGTAGATTTTTTTTATCGTATCTCGGGAGGAAACTCGCATCTCCTCCTCCCGACATCCGGCTTTTTCAAGCACCCCTCGCACCGGTTACGCACCGCTGTCGTGCCGGGGCAATCCCGACCCTGCCGAAGTTACTCTTCGTCCGGTAAATCGGCCGCCTGCAAAGTCCGGGCAGACTGTTGTTTCTTGGTCGGAATTCCCAGTTTGCGAAGCCGCTCCCCGCAGCGGACGATGTTGTCGTTACCGGTGCAAAGCCGCTTGTAGGCATCGTTATACTTGTCCCGGGCGGCGTCGAGCGACTGTCCCACCCCTTCGAGCGAAGCGGTGAAAGCCACCAACTGCTCGTAGAGTTTCGTACCGTAAGTAACGATGTCGGCCGTATTCTTGTTCTGTGCGTTCCGCTTCCAAAGATCGTCCACCAACTTCAGTAAGGCGAAAAGATTGGTCGGCGAAGAGATGATGACTTTCTTGTCGTAGGCATCGGCCCAGATGGAGCTGTCGTTTTGCAGCGCCGCCAGAAACGCCGGTTCGTTGGGAATGAACATAATGACGAAATCGGGCGAATCGAGCAATCGCTGGTACTCCTTGCGACCCAGTTCGACGACGTGCTGCCGCACCGACGCGACGTGCGACGCAAGATACTGGCGCCGGGTCGCCTCGTCCTCGGCCCCGACGTATCCGACGAATGCCGTGAGCGACACCTTCGAGTCGATGACGATCCGCTTGCCTTCGGGCAGATAAAGCACCACGTCGGGCCGCAGGTTGTTTCCCGCCTCGTCCTTGATATTGAGCTGCGTATCGTAATGTACGCCCCGGATCAGATTCGAATTGTCGAGGATCGTTTCGAGGATCATCTCGCCCCAGTCGCCCTGCACTTTGGAATTGCCCTTGAGCGCGTTGGTCAGGTTGGTCGTTTCGGTGGTGATGCGGCGATTGAGTTCCATCAGCCGTTCGAGCTCGTTGCGCAACGCCCCCCGCTGTTCGTTCTCGGAGGAGTAGATCTTCTCGACCCGCTCGCGGAACTCCACGATGTTATCCCGGAAAGGTTTCAACAACACGTCGAGCGCTTCGCGGTTGGTCTCCTTGAAAGTGCGCGACTGTTCGCCCAGAATGTCATTGGCGAGGTTCTTGAACTGGGTCCGAAAAGTTTCCTCCATTTTTTCACGCTCGGCACGTGCCTCGGCCATTCGCTGTTCGGCCGCCTCCAGACGGGCCTGCGCCAGCGTACTCCGCTCGACCAGGGTGCGGATTTCGATTTCGGCGGCAGCGGCTTTCTCTTCGGACACCCGGCGCGACTCCTCGGCCAGGCGGCGAGCTTCGTCCGCAGCGGCCCGTTCGTCCGACAAACGGGCGTTATCCCGACGCAGGGAGAGCAAAAGCAAGCCCAGCACGACGCAAACGACGCCGAGCGACAATAAAACGACAACGATTCCGGTATTCATGACAGACGGTGAAAAAGAAAAATGAACGAGCTTATACGGATCTGCAAGGAAATACGGCAATACAATCTCCCGACCGCCGAAAGCCGAAACAGGAGTGTCCTCCCCCACGACCGCCGAACGTATTCCATCGTGCTACAAAAATAGGAAAATAATCCCTATGAACGGCGTCCGGCGAAATTAAATTTTCAAAAGGAAACTACGAACGGCCAAAAGATACCGCCCGGAATCCGACGCATTCGGTCCCTGTTGAAAATAAAAGCCAAATTATTGCCATTAACTCCCGGATTTCGTACTTTTGTGTCAAAATAAATCGAAACCATGCAACGAATCATATCCCCCTCGATGCTGTCGGCCGATTTCGGCCACCTGGAACGCGATACGCAGATGATCGACCGAAGCGCCGCCGAATGGGTACATATCGACGTCATGGACGGCGTATTCGTCCCCAACATCTCGTTCGGATTCCCGGTGATGAAGGCCATCCGCAAGGCCACGTCCAAACTGCTGGACGTACATCTGATGATCGTCGAACCCGAAAAATACGTCACCCGTTTCGCCGAGGCAGGCGCCGGAATCGTCACCTTCCACTACGAGGCCACGCTCGACCCCAAAAGGTGCATCGACCTGATCCACCGCGCTGGCACCAAAGCGGGCGTTTCGATCAAGCCCGCCACGTCTGTCGAGGTGCTGCGCGACATCGTACCCCTGATCGACCTGGTGCTCGTCATGAGCGTCGAGCCGGGTTTCGGCGGACAGTCTTTCATGCCCGACTCGCTGGAGAAAATCCGGGAGCTGCGTGCCATGATCGACGAAACGGAATCCACCGCTGTGATCGAAGTCGATGGCGGCATCTCTGCCCATAACTCGCGCCTGCTCTTCGACGCCGGAGCCGACGCCCTGGTCGCCGGCAGCGCCGTCTTCGGCGCCCCGGACCCGCAGGCGGAGATCGAGAGAATGTTGCAGAGCTAACCTCCGACTCCTTTCACCCAAGCACCTACTTCCGGTAAGCCGGGCGTTCCGCACGCACGGAAAATCGCAGAAAACGAAACCATGATCTCTTTAGACAATCTCACCGTCAGCTACGGCGGCTGGACGCTTTTCGACAACATATCCCTGCTCATCAACCCCAAGGACCGCATCGGCCTGGTCGGTAAGAACGGCGCCGGCAAAACGACTCTGCTGCGTCTGATCGTGGGCGAACAGCAACCCACCTCGGGTTCGATCTCCTACAACGGCGAATGCACGATCGGCTACCTTCCGCAGCAGATGCGTGTAGCGGACACTACGACACTCGTCGAAGAGACGGCCAAAGCCTTCGACGAAGTGCTGAAACTCGAAGCCGAAATCGCCCGCCTCACCCGCGAAATCGCCGAGCGCACCGACTACGAATCGTCCGACTACGAATCGCTGCTCCACCGGCTGAACGAAGCGACCGACCATTATCACATTCTGGGCGGCGATACCCGCGAAGCGGACATCGAGAAGACGCTGCTCGGTCTGGGATTCAAGCGCAGCGACTTCCAGCGTGCCACGAGCGAATTTTCAGGCGGCTGGCGCATGCGCATCGAGCTGGCGAAACTGCTGCTGCGCCGTCCTTCGATCTTTCTGCTGGACGAGCCGACCAACCACCTTGACATCGAGTCGATCCAATGGCTGGAGGAGTACCTGAAAAACTACAACGGGGCGGTGCTGCTCATCTCGCACGACCGCGCTTTTCTGGACAACGTGACCAACCGCACGGTCGAGCTGTCGCTGGGCAAGGTGACCGATTACAAGGTCTCCTATTCGAAATACGTCGTGCTGCGCGCCGAACGCCGGGCGCAGCAGATGGCCGCTTACGAAAACCAGCAGCGGATGATCGAGAAGACCGAAGAGTTCATCGAGAAGTTCCGCTATAAACCCACCAAATCGAATCAGGTGCAGTCGCGCATCAAGCAGCTGGAGCGGCTGGAGCGGCTCGAAATCGAGGAGGAGGATCTTTCGACGCTCAACATCAAATTCCCGCCTGCGCCCCGTTCGGGACAGATCGTGGCCGAGATCAACGAAGCCGGGATGTCGTTCGGGGCGAAGCATGTCTTCAGCGGCGCGAATTTCATCATCGGAAAGGGCGACAAGATCGCCCTCGTCGGCCGTAACGGCGAAGGCAAGACCACGCTGGCGCGTATGCTCGTCGGGCAGCTGACGCCGACCGAAGGTTCGGTGCGGCTCGGTGCCAACGTCAATATCGGCTACTATGCCCAGAACCAGGACGACCTGATGGACGGCGAATTCACCGTCTACGATACGCTCGACCGCGTGGCCGTGGGGGACATCCGTACCCGCCTGCGCGATATCCTCGGGGCGTTCCTGTTCCGCGGCGAGGATATCGACAAAAAGGTCAAGGTGCTTTCGGGCGGCGAGCGGGCACGTCTGGCCATGGCCCGCATGATGCTCGAACCGCGCAACCTGCTGATTCTCGACGAGCCGACGAACCATATGGACATGCGTTCGAAGGACATCCTCAAGAATGCCATCATGAAGTACGACGGCACGGTCGTCATCGTGTCGCACGACCGCGAATTCCTCGACGGCATGGTGCAGAAGGTCTACGAGTTCCGCGACGGCGGGGTGAAGGAGTACCTCGGGGGTATCTACTATTTCCTCGAAAAGCGGAAGCTGGAATCGCTCCAGGAGGTCGAACGCAGGGACACCCCGCAGAAACCCGCCGTGCAGGCAACTCCGAAACCCGAGGCCGCCGTTTCCGGCAAACTCACTTACGAGCAGCGCAAGGAGCAGGAGAAACAGCTGCGCAAGCTGCGCCGGACGGTCGAGGGGATCGAGGCGGAACTTGCCGCAATCGAAAAACAGATCGCCGCCTACGATGCGAAATTCGCTGCGGCGACCGCCTACGACGAAGCCGACTACAAGGCCTACAACGACCTGAAAGCCCGTTACGACCATCAGATGCACGAGTGGGAGAAGGCGTCGTACGAACTTGAAATAGTCGAAGAGCAGGGATAGCCTGCTCGGCCGCATCTCCGGTGTGCGGGATAGGCGATTGGAAAACAGTAAATCATACGGATATGGACAATATCATTTTCGGGATACGTCCCGTGGCCGAAGCGATCGAGGCCGGAAAACAGATCGAAAAGCTCTACATCCGCAAGGGCGCCGAGGGGCAGTTGATGTCGGAGCTGAGAGACCTCTGCTTCCGGCATAAGGTGCGTGTGCAGGAGGTGCCGGTCGAGAAACTCAACCGCCTGACGCGCGGCAACCATCAGGGCGTCGTGGCGCAGATCTCGGCCATCGAATATGTCGGGCTGGCCGATATTCTGGAGCGCGTGCCCGAAGACGAAACGCCGCTGGTGGTGATTTTCGACGGGGTGACCGACGTCCGCAACTTCGGAGCCATCGCCCGCTCGGCCGAGTGCGCCGGGGCGCACGGGCTGATTACGCCGCTGAAGAATTCGGCGCCGGTGAACGCCGAGGCGATCCGCTCGTCGGCGGGGGCGCTGACGGCGATTCCGGTCTGTCGCGTGGGTTCGATCCGCAATACGGTCAAACTGCTGCAAACCGAGGGATTCCAGATCGTCGCCGCGACCGAGAAGAGCCGCAAACTGCTCTACGATGCCGATTTCCGCAAGCCTACGGCCCTGGTGATGGGCGCCGAGGATACGGGCATCTCGAAGGAGGTCCTCAAACTCTGCGACGAACAGCTGGCAATCCCCCTGATCGGGCATATCGAATCGCTGAACGTCTCGGCCGCAGCGGCCGTGATGCTTTTCGAGGTCGTGCGCCAGCGTATCGGACAATAAACGAAAACCATGAAAGCGAAACTCGGACATTACGTGCAGTGGCTTCGGGAGGGGTTCCTGCAAATGCTGCGCCTGCACCCTGTGGAGGCGGGATTGATTGCCCTCGGATGTATCGGCTGCCTCGTCGCCTACGAGACGGACAGCGACGACACCCTGGTCAGGCTGGCGCTCGTGCCGCTGGCCTTCGCTGTTGCGCTGGCCTTCAATAACCTTGCGGGGCTGGGGCCGTGGCGGAAAGTCTACTGGGTATGCTGGGCGCCTTTCGTGCCGTTCGCGCTCTGGGGAGGTCTGGAAGAGTGGCTCGCCAGCGAGCCGTCGTTCATCACCTTCGGCATCCTGGCGCCCTTGGCGCTGCTGCTCTGTCGCCGTGCCGTGTGCAACAAGCGGTTCGTCGACGACATCATGGTGTGGCTGCGTTCGGGCATCCTCGCTGCGC
>OHDZ01000252.1_pt1 | contig 24508 bp, 20 predicted proteins | sample 1567161 | NCBI WGS metagenome assembly OHDZ01 (sample SAMEA3879525, study PRJEB24766) | human gut metagenome | biome: human-associated habitat; feature: feces | place: USA | collected 1985/1987 | reverse complement strand
TATAACTATAACTGTATATATAGATCCATCAAAAATGACACGCAACGTTTTACGCTGCGTGTCATTTTATAGTTGTCTTATACGCTTAAAGCATCAGACTATCTTATATGCATTTCTACCCTTTTCCTTCACATCATTGAGCACTTCATCCACCGTCTTGAACAGCTTTGAAAACTCATCCGGCACCTTTACATCCGGGGCGGTAACATATGCCTGTGATACAGTCAGATACTCATCCACCTTAGAGCTCTCATGAAGTATCTGTTTTTTGGCAAGCTCAAGTCTTATATGCTCGGCTATATTTTTAATGATATCCTCATCCGTTTCCTGCAGGATTATGTAGAATTCATCACCATAGAAATGATACCCCATTCCCTTATCTTTGATGCTCTCATTTATTATGGATGACAATTCTTTTAGCACTGCATCACCGGTGACTCTGCCACTGTTTCTGTTAAATGACTTGAAGAAATCTATATCCACTACTCCAAACGTGATTCCTGCACCATCTGAATCCTGATTTTTGCTCACAAGCTTTTCAAAATCGTTTCGCATCTTGAACTTATTACCCATGCCTGTAAGCATATCTGTGTAGTTGAGTCTGACTGCCTTACGGCGCTCATACTCAGTCTCCTGAAGCTGAAGCTTAAGGTCGATTGTATCACCAAGACGCTTTATCTGCTCCTTCACCTGCATAGAGTGAAGATTTGCGTAATATACGCACAGCTTGTTGTACGCCTCTGTATCACCCATGGCGCTCTCATATTTCATCCACATCTTGACACAGGTCTTCTGGAAAAACAGATTTTCTGTTTCAATAGCAAAGCGTTCATACTCCACAATAACCTTTTTCCATGCATCGAACTCCCCCATATTCATAAATAGATTGCAAAGGCTTAGTATCTCAAGCACATAATTGGCAGAATTGATATTGTTTATCGCACCCTCAACCAGCTCTTCCACATGATCTCTGACCTCATCCTCATTTCCCATCTTCCATAGCATATGTGCCTGTGACATATCTATCAGAAATCTGTTTTTATCACTGCCAGCTATCTCATTAAAGAGTATCGCGTCAGAAAGATGCTTTTCTGCCTTTTCAAACTCATTAATTCCCGTGTATGATATGCACAGATTCAGATGAAGCATGAGAAGCTCCTGATAATAGCTATCCCTCTCTCCGTGCAGCGGTGGCTTGCACAGCTCCAATGCTTCGTTGAAATATCTGATAGCCTTTTCATACAATCCAAGCTCCATATAGAGTGAGCCTATATTATTGTTTACAAGCATGATTATCTCTGTTGAGCCCTGCTCCACAGCTACATCCATAGCCTCTAGGTAGCAGTCAATTGACATGCTTAAGTCTCCAATAGATGCATATATGACTCCCATAAAATTGACAGTCTTTGCCATCTGCTCATATGCGCCACAGCTCTTATAAAGACCGGCTGTCTCCTGTGCCTTATTCTCTGCCAAAAAAAGCTTATTCTCGCCAAATAAGGCTGCTGCCTCATCCATACATCTGTCTGCCTTTTGCAATATACCCATAAAAACCCTCCTATAGATGACAATACAATCTATTTCTCAGCAAGATACTGCTTATATCCAACCTGTTTCAGTTTCGCATCCTTTGCTACAACCTGAGCCTTCATATCTGCTGTATACTTTTTGATTTTCTCAAGGATTGCATCATCACCTGCTGCGAGTATCTTTGCCGCAAGGATTGCTGCATTTTTCGCACCGTCAATTGCAACTGTGGCAACAGGCACTCCCGGTGGCATCTGCATGATTGAGAACACTGCATCCATTCCATCCAGATTCTTTCCTGAAAGCGGTACTCCGATAACAGGAAGTGCAAAAAGCGCTGCACACATTCCCGGAAGTGCTGCTGCCATTCCCGCTCCTGCTATTATTACCTTTACATCTCTATTCTCAGCGCCTCTTGTCCACTCAATAAGCTCATCCGGCTCACGGTGTGCCGAGATGATGGTGAGCTCATACTCTATGCCGAGCTCTTCAAGCATATCTGCCGCCTTACTCATCACCTTTAAATCTGAGTCGCTGCCCATAACTATTCCAACCTTTGCCATTTTATCCTCCTTATACGTCTAACAATTATTTGCTTTCTGCATCAAGCGTATCGAGCGGTTTGTTCAACTCCTCTACGCCCTCAAGCACAAATCTGCCATCTCTTATTATATCACAGGTTGAGCCATCGTGTCGAATAACTGTGATGGCTCCAAGCTCATCATATGGTATTGTGATATCCGTGTGGCAGTTGAAATATGCCTTTGATATATCCTCTTTTCTGCGGATGGAAACTGAATTGTCCCTGGCAATGATTGCTTTTCCGTCAGGGTTGTATGTCATATTGTCCTCATCGTATGTGTAGCAGGTATCACCCACTGCAAAGTGCGGTCCTGTCTTCTCTGCCATGAGAATAGGCATCTTTGCTGCGATATCGTATACTCTTGCCATACGGTAGGCTGTCGTATTGGTACCTATGGCAAACTCACCCATAGGCAGTGTGTCGTGATGGAAAAGTACATTGTCAGATATATACTTTTTGTTTTCTTCCTCATCCTCAAAATTGGTACATGTATATTTATCAATCATGCCATCCTTAAAGTCGATTTCCAGATTAAGGAAATTAAGCTCATTGAGATATACCTGACTGACATGCAGCTTGCCGTTTGTGCCCTCTAACACCGGTGAAGTAAACACCTCTCCGACAGGGATATTTACATCAGCCACACAGTTTTCAAAGGCCGTCTCCTTTGAAGGCTCCTTAAGCTCATGAATCTTGACATACAAATCTGTCCTGTTGCCGTTTGTTCCGACGATATGCACCCTGTCTGCTGTATCGAGCACATCTATGATTTTCTGCTGCATATCTCTGTAGAGTGCATAATCAAGAGTATTAATCTTTACAGTCTCCGTAAAAATTTCCTTATAATCAGGTCCGATTGCAGCACACGGATAGGCAATAATCGTAAAGCTTCTGTCCTCGCTGTGGATATAGCTGTTCATATACTGTGAGCGCACGCTTGTCATATGGACTACAAGCTTCTGCTGCTCCTCATTAAAATGCGCAGCCTCCTTCTTTGAAACCGGAGCAAACGGCTCCTCTCCAAATATCTCTATAACAGCCGGTCCTCCACATTTGCATGCTACATCCTTCATTCTCTCAAGTGCATTGTGCATGCACTCAAGACGATACTCCACATATGCCTTGTCAAGCCACAGTGCCATATCCTCCTTGTGGTCATAGTCAAACTGCTTATTGACCGATGTGGAAAATGGTCTCATGGCAGGCTTCATACCCATTTTCTCAAAATTCTTTAATGCTGCTCTTATCATACGCTCAAAGCCAAGCGGATAAAGCACCTGAACCACTGACTTTTTTGAGATATCCTTGTTGCAGGTAATAAAGCCAATGCGGTATCCTTCTGTATAGGTATCTGCCATGGCCTGTATCTCCTCATCTGAAAATGAAGCCAGATGTGCTCTGCCGGCGCGCTCATTCTCTCCGACATACAGTCCGTAGGAATACAGATAATCATCATTTGACAAATCTGCCTCATTTACAAGCTCTGTATAGTAATCATAAGCCGGGTCAAGGAGTGCTCTGTTGTCATCCTCTGCAAAAATCTCCTCATAATCATGCATGAACGAATATATACAGCCCCTTATCTCATCAGGACTCAGCTCATTGGCATTCTCAAAATAATTGTAAAGCTCTACAATAAGCTCTGCATAAATGCAGAGATATTTTATATCTCCCTGAAAGATATGCGTGATGCTTCCGGCAATTTTTGCATATACAGCCGATAAAAGCTGACCATACTCATCTCCGAGCACCTTTACGGCATATGCCGGGTTGGCATAGCTTTTCTCGTAATTTTCTTTATCAAACTGTGAATAGAATAAATCGTTAAATTCCTTATCTGCGCTATGGTTTTTAATAGTGTTTAGGCACTTTGCCACACTTGTGAAATAATCTGCAAAAGCCGGCTCTATCGCAGGCTCTCTGATGATCTGCTCTATCCGCTCCTCCACAAGCTCTAATCGCTCTGCGTAAAGCTCATTGGAGAGCTCATAAATCTCTTTATAACTCATATATCCCTATAATCTTTCTTTCATATAATAAAACCTGCAGCATATGTTCCTCCCCAGCTGATTACCGCTATGAGTGAAAAAAACACTGCCAGTCGTGGAAATGTCATGAATGATTCCTCATCAAAGAGGCTTCTGATGGCAAACCCGAAATCTGCCAGAGATATGCCAAGCATCAGTATACCGGCACTGCCATAGTACATAGACAGATTGCCATCTCCTCTGAATGCCGCATTCAAAAAAACTATATATACAATCTCTATGAGGATAGCCACAACAAGTGCAGTTATCCCCCTCTTAGATTGCTTCTTTTCCGTAAACTTATACCTGTTACGTTTTCTTCTGCCAAGCAATTTATATTCTCCTATTTGCAGCCGTACTGCTTATAGTACTCATCTATAGCTGCTTTGATTGTGTCATCAATGACTACTCTGCCATCATGCTCTCTGTTGTAGAGATACTCCGTGACCTCTTCCATTGTAACGATAGCCCTGCCCTCAAAGCCGTACTTCTCATGAATTTCGTCGAGCGCGCTCACCTTGCCACCCTGTCCGACTTCCATTCTGTTAAGGCTCACCATAAGACCTACGATTGTGACATCAGCAGCCTCTCTTACCTTTGGAACTGTCTCCTCCATTGATTTGCCTGATGTGGTGACATCCTCTATCATGACTACTCTGTCACCATCCTTAAGCTTGCTTCCAAGGAAGCCTCCCTTGTCTGCACCGTGATCCTTTGCCTCTTTTCTGTCTGAGCAGTAGCGCACCTCTTTGCCATAGAGCTCATGGTATGCGATAGCTGTTACCACTGCAAGCGGAATTCCCTTGTATGCAGGTCCGAATAATACATCAAAGTCATCTCCGTAGTTTGCATGGATTGCCTTTGCGTAGTACTCTCCGAGTCTCTTAAGCTGTGAACCTGTCACATATGCTCCCGCATTCATGAAAAATGGTGATTTACGGCCGCTCTTTAATGTGAAATCACCAAATTTCAGCACGTCACTCTCCACCATAAAGTCTATAAATTCGCTCTTGTAGCTTTCCATTGTATGTTAATCCTCCTGTGTGTTTTTCTTTAAATTATCTTTGTCAATTTTACCACATTGGGGCGTGCTTTTCAACGTGGAAATATTAGTTGTTTTTGCGACTCTGTCATACATAGACAATCATAATAATAAAAAAAAATAGCATCCCACACCGTCCAAAGTTTAGGATGCTATTCTTATAACATTTTAGCACTGAGGGCAAATCGGAGTCATATCCGATTCACTTTCTAAGTAGATTATACATGAGGGTACTTGAGAAATCAAGTACCCTTTTTATTAGATATACTCACTTGTGTTTACGATCACGCCGTCATATACTGACTGCTTTTTGATAAACTCCGCAGCCTTGTCCACATCCCTGCCGTTTTTGTTCCAGTCCTTTGTGAACTCAACTTTGTCGGCTGCAAGCTCCTTCTCCTGCTTTTGGCTGATGAGCAGAAGTACGAGTATTCCGGCATGGCTTAGGTGCTTGACTACATTTACGAAGTCCTCACCCTCCTTTGGTGCGTAGAGATAAGTATGGCGTCCGTCTATATTTAAGGCTTTCTCGACATCCTCCACAAAGCCGCGGTTTACACCATCCACTCCGTCTACGAATACGGCGGTGATTGCCTTCTGGCCCTTGATTGCAGCTCTTACGTTTCTGTCTACTCTGCCCTCATAGAGGCCGCTTTCCTCTGTGTGTACCTCTTCAACCACACCACAGGCAGATGTCATATCCGTCACACGGTCGATTAAGATGAACTCACCGAGTGTCTTGTGATTTTTGAACTTATCGCAGACTATCTTGTCTGAGAATGCAATCTTTACAACTGCTATCTCGTTCTTTTTAAGCTTGTCGGCAGGCTTTTCCTCACCTGTGTTTACGTCGATGGTATGCTCTATCTCTGTTACGATGCCCGGTATTGCCTTGGTACCAAGCTTGAAGAAGAAATTCTTTCCCTTAAAGAGCTCATCGTCATCCATCCAGAGTATTGTAGCTGTGATGGATGAAGCAACCTTTGCTCCTGAACCGATTGTGAGCACGCAGCCTCTTGATACGTCCACCTCTCTGTCGAGCTGGATTGTAACCGGCTGGCCTGTAAATGCGCTATCGCTTAGCTTATCACCCACATGGATGCTCTTTACATGGGCTGTCTCATTGCTTGGCAGTGTGGTGATTTCATCGCCCTCCTTTACCTCTCCGGCCTCTATCTGGCCCTGGAATCCACGGAAGGTGTGGTCAGGACGGCAGACTCTCTGTACAGGCATGTAAAAGCCCTCTTCCTCGTTCTCATCCTTTATGTCAACATCCTCAAGGTATGATAAAAGAGCAGGTCCCTTGTACCATGGGATATTCTCAGACTTTGTTGTGACATTGTCACCCTCTGTTGCAGAAACAGGAATTATTACTACATTTTTGAGTTCAAGCTCCTTTGTAAGCTCAATAATCTGCTTTGTGATTTCATCGAAACGCTTCTCGTCGTAGCCTACAAGATCCATCTTGTTTACAGCAAATACAAAGTAGTTGATTCCCATGAGCGCGCAGATTCTTGCGTGTCTTCTTGTCTGAACCAATACGCCCTGCTTTGCATCTATTAGAATTACCGCAAGGTCTGCAAAGGATGCACCTACAGCCATGTTTCTTGTGTACTCCTCATGGCCCGGTGTATCTGCCACGATAAAGCTTCTCTTATCTGTTGTGAAGTAACGATAAGCCACATCGATTGTGATTCCCTGCTCTCTCTCTGCCATCAGTCCGTCTAGGAGGAGTGAGTAGTCGATGGCACCGCCACGGCTTCCGACCTTACTGTCAAGCTCCAATGCCTTTTCCTGATCTGCATAGAGCAGCTTTGAATCGTATAATATATGTCCGATCAGAGTTGATTTTCCGTCGTCCACGCTTCCGCATGTAATAAATTTAAGTAATCCGCTCATTTTAGAAATATCCCTCCCTCTTTCTTCTTTCCATGCTGCCTGCCGCCTCGTTGTCTATGACACGGGTGGTTCTCTCTGAGGAAACAGCACTGAGTGTCTCATCAATAATCTCATCAAGTGTATCCGCTGTCGACTCCACACCACCTGTCAGTGGATAGCAGCCGAGAGTTCTGAAACGTACACTCTTCATCTGGATTTTCTCACCCGGACGAAGCTTCATTCTGTCGTCATCTACCATGATGATGTTGCCGTCTCTGTATACAACAGGTCTTTCCTTTGCAAAGTAAAGTGAAGGAATCTCGATATTCTCTCTCTTTATATACTGCCAGATATCCTTCTCTGTCCAGTTTGACAGTGGGAAAACTCGCACCTCCTGGCCCTTTTTGATTCTGGAGTTGTAGAGCTTCCACATCTCCGGTCGCTGGTTCTTTGGATCCCATGCGTGGTTTTCATTTCTGAAGGAGAAGATTCGCTCCTTGGCTCTTGATTTCTCCTCGTCTCTTCGGCCGCCGCCAAACGCTGCCGTAAAGCCGTATTTGTCGAGCGCCTGTTTGAGCGCCTGTGTCTTCATGATATCTGTGTATGCTGAGCCGTGGTCAAATGGATTGATGCCCTGCTTTACGCCATCCTGATTTATATATTCAAGCATCTCGATGCCCTTTTCCTTAGCAATGCGATCTCTGAATTCTATCATCTCATGGAATTTCCAGGTTGTATTTACATGTAAAAACGGAAATGGCGGCTTCTCCGGATAAAATGCCTTCATTGCAAGATGAAGCATTACCGAGCTGTCCTTTCCAATTGAGTACAACATAACCGGCTTCTCGCACTCTGCGGCTACTTCACGTATTATGTATATTGCCTCTGCTTCGAGTTCGTCAAGATGTGATAATTCACCCATGTCTGTTACCATCCTTTTCTTTAATATTTATTGGATTCCTTCTTGTTGATAAGAATCTCTTCCTTGCTTCCGTCGCGCTTTTTGATATCCCAGGTCAGCGTGTCCGGCGTGCTTTTTACTGTCATGAGACTTCCCATGCCTCCTATGTCTGCTCCAAGATAAAGAGCAATAGCACCAAAATGACATTCCTTGATGCATGAGGCACAGCCCCAGCAGTCCTTAGGATATTTGATAAAGGCTTTTTTCTCTGAGTCCTGATATATCAGGCTTCCCGGGCATACACTTGTACACATGCCACAGCCCCTACACTTTGCTTTATCAATCATTATGCTCATAACGCGCCTCCCTTCCGACAAGCTCTCTGTAAATCATATGAAGCTGCCCGTTTTCGTATTTGGAATTGACGTATTTCATCCAGTCATCACTCTTGTGTGGATAATCCAGATTCTCGGCAAAGCTGTGCCATCTGGTCTCCTTTCTTGCACCAAGATGTGCTATAACCGAAAGACATACCGTAAGCCTCTCCTTAAGCTCATATATGAACATAAGCTCATGCATATCCGATGCATATAAATCACCGGTCAGCTCTATCAGATGATTTATCTTTTCCTTTGCCAGGGCAAGCTGCTTGCCGTTGAACTGATAATGTGTGGAAATACCGCCTGCGTAGTTGTCCATGACCTTCTGCATGGCTTCCTCGATTGCCTCTGTTGTAAACATCTGAGACCTTTCAGTGAGGAAATGGTCGTACTCTGAAGCTTTTGCGTCAAGCGCCTTTTTCTCATCAAATGCCGATGTGTCAAAACTTCCATCGGAGGTATCTGCATCAAGCTTTGAAACCATATCTATCGCAGCGATTTCACCCTCTACCATGGCTCCTGTAACGTATTTCTGTGGACATCCTCCTGCCACATCTCCAGCAGCATAAAGTCCGTGGATTGTAGTCTCACGCTCGGTATTTACCCAGTAGCCGCTCGCTGTGTGCCCACCTACGATATACGGCTCGGTGCCCTCTATCTCCACATTCTGCTCACTTGGATTCTTACCTGCCTCCACCCACTTGAGTGTCTGGCTTGGTGCCATGTTGAGATATGCCTTTCTTAATGACTCATCCTGCTGTGGTGAGATGCCCTCTGTCCTTAAGTAGCAAGGACCTCTTCCCTCGAGATTTTCCATGACCGTTCCGTATACACGCTCTGATGTGGTAAGGCCGTATTTTGTCTCGTAAACCTCTCCAAGTGAATTGACTTGCTTTGCCCCGACTCCCTGTGCGATTGTTCCAGTAGGTGCGATTGTGTCCTTGCATCTGAGTGCGATAAATCTCATCTCAAAAGTGGTCATCTCAGCTCCGCTTCTTATGCCCATCGCATATCCGGCGCCTGTATTAAATGGTGGATACCACATCTTGTGCCTTGAAAACCCGGGATTGTTTGGTCTGTATAAACCGGCCGCTCCGCCTGTTGCACAGAGCACCTTTTTAGCCCTGATTTCATAGGCTGTCGCATCCTCGATTGAAAATCCGTATGCACCCTTTATGGTGTTGTCCTCAACTATATAGTCCGTGATATTGATTCTATTTATCACTGTACAGTCCGTAAGCTTTGAAACAGCTTCTGCCAGAAGCGGCTTCATGTTCTCGCCGTTTATCTTGATATTACGGTTTCCTCTTGCTACATACTCACCGTTTTCATCCTTTAATATGACAAGTCCAAGCTTTTCCATCTTGTCCGTCACACGGTTTAAGCCCTCTGACATAGTCATGAGTAAGTCTTCCCTTACTATGCCGTCAGCATCCTTTTTTGCGTAGTCTACATAGTCCTCAGGCTTTCTGCCCTTTACTATGTATGCATTTATCGCATTGACACCTGCTGCAAGGCATCCGCTTCGCTTTATGTTCGCTTTCTCTGCAATTATAATCGAATAATCCGATTTCTCACGGATGGTGAGCGCTGCATAACAGCCCGCCGTGCCACCTCCTATTATGAGGATGTCCGTGTGTAGGATTTTTTTGTTTTCTATCTTCATTTATCTCCCTCTGCTTCCTCTTTCAATCACAAGCTTTAGACTATTCCTATATCTAAATGTAGAATACATCCTGCTCCTGCATCTCGCTGTTTTCCATCAGGTATGTTTTCTCTTCATCAAATATATACAGCCTGTAAATCAGCACATGCACTTTCTCTCCGACCGATATCAGATCCTTTTCCAGCGAACGCTCACCGACTACCTCGATGCCGTTTATGCTGACCGTGATATCCATCCTGTTTCCTCTGAAAACCACATCTGTAACGATGCCCTCCTCTGCCGCTGACTGATAGCGGTCCAGGTTGCCACTCTTTGATATCTTGATAAACTCCGGTCTGATTACCGCCTTGTTGGCATTTTCTATCCTATCAAAGCCCTTTAGCCTGTCGTAATTTTCAACGACTGTGGTGTGTCCAATAAACTGCGCCACAAAAGGTGTGTCAGGCGACTTGTATATCTCAAGAGGTGTGCCCATCTGCTCTATCGTGCCGTGGTTTGTGATAATGATTTCATCTGCCACCTCAACAGCCTCATCCTGGTCGTGTGTAACGAAAATGCTTGTGATTCCAAGCTTTTCAACAAGCTCCTTTAACCAGGTACGAAGCTCACCACGCACCTTTGCGTCTATCGCAGCAAAAGGCTCATCCAGCAAAAGTACCTGAGGATTCGGTGCCAGCGCTCTTGCAAATGCCACTCTCTGACGCTGTCCTCCCGAAAGCTGATTTGGATATCTCTTTTCAAGCCCCGATAATCCTGTCATCTCAAGGAGCTTGGTAACACGTTCCTTTATGAGCTTTTTCGGCATCTTCTGAAGCTCAAGTCCAAACGCCACATTATCATATATTGTCATATATCGAAACAGCGCGTAGTTCTGAAACACGAAGCCTATGCCTCTCTTTGAGGCCGGAATATCGTTCACACGCTTTCCATCTATATATATGTCACCGGAATTCGGTGTTTCAAGTCCTGCTATCATACGAAGAAGTGTTGTCTTGCCACTGCCGGACGGACCAAGCAGCGCCACAAGCTTTCCCTTTTCCACTCCAAAGCTCACATTGTCGGATGCCAGGAAGTCTCCGTATTTTTTGTATATATTTTTCATCTCAACGTACATATACGTTATCTCCTTCCTGCTTTTCCCTTGCAGCAGATTTTATTAGTGTAAATCATATTTTCCAAGCATATCTCAGTGTAATTTCTTAAATTTATGCTCAACTATATTTCTTGCAAAAAGAATGATTAATGCAATAATTAACAGTATTGACGATACAGCAAATGCCGATGTTATCGAGCTGTCTGTACCCGACATATACAAGGCATCAATCTCAAGCGGCAGTGTAAATGTCTCGCCTCTTGTCTTCGAGAGCGCATTTACCGCGCCGAACTCGCCGAGGGCTCTCGCCGTACAAAGTATGATTCCGTAAATCAGGCTCCACTTCATCTGCGGAAGTGTTATCTTCCGAAATATCGTAAAGCCGGATGCTCCCATCAGCGCTGCGGCTTCTTCCTCATCCTTTCCCTCTGCATTGAGCACCGGTATAATTTCCCTTGACACATACGGAAACGTGACAAATATCGTAGCAAGCACAACTCCCGGTATTGCAAAGGTGATTCTCACATTCGTGCCGAATATCTCATTGAACCATCTGATAACCGGATAAAACCACCCAAGCCGTCCGAATGTCATAAGATACGCAAGTCCTACGATGACCGGAGAAATAGAAAACGGTATATCAATAAGTGTTGCAAGCACCTGCTTTCCTTTAAACGAAAACCTGGTCAACAGCCACGCTGTCCATATTCCAAAGAAGGTGTTGATAACTACCGCAAAAACTGTTGCTATCAAAGTCACCTTGAGTGCTGAAAGCACGTAGCTTGTGGAGATAGCTTTCAGATAGAATCCAAGCCCCTCCTTTAAAGCACTTGCCATCACAGAAAAAAGCGGAACTACAAGCATGACAAATATGAAGAGCACCGTGACAGTGACGAGTATTATCTTTGTGATCTTTTTTCTTCTTTCAAGCTTTACCTGTTCGGTCATCGCATTGTGCTCCTTTCCTGTTTGTGTGCATCGCATTTGATTTATATGCAGCCTTCTACAACAAATTAGTGCGCTGTGACTGTTTAACCTGCACTATGTTTACAAATAGCAGCAGTAAAAATGATATGACAAGCATCACAAGTGCTATGGCAGTCGCGCTAGCATAATCTATATAGCTAAGCTTCTGCATGATGACGTAGGATACCACCTGTGTCCTGTGCCTGGCGCTGTTGCCTGATATGTAGATGACGCTTCCGTATTCTCCTATGCCTCTGGCAAAGGCAAGACCAAAGCCTGTTAAGAGTGCCGGGCGAAGCTCCGGAAGTATTACCTTAAAAAATGTCTTAGAGGGTGTGGCGCCAAGCATATAAGCGGCCTCCTCATATGTATTATCCATCTTTTCAAGCACCGGCTGTACAGCTCTTATTACGAAGGGAATGCCTACAAAAACAAGTGCCACAACTATTCCTGCCTGTGTGTAAGCTACATCTATTCCAAGCTTGCCAAGGCCCTTACCAAAAAATCCTGTGCCTGAGTACAGCTTTGAGAGCGTGATGCCCGCAACCGCTGTCGGCAGTGCAAACGGAAGCTCTATAAGTCCGTCAAGCAGCCATTTCCCAGGAAAATCGTACTTCACAAGCGTCCATGCCACGATGAGTCCAAATACCACATTTACGATTGCTGCGATAAATGATGAGGTGATACTTGTGATAAAGGCATTCCTCACATTCTCCTTTATGATAAGTGTCACAAAATCGCCCGGCGATATCTTTAGCGAGTACACAAGCACTGATGCTAACGGAATGAGAACGATGACTGAAAGCATCGTGACCACTATTCCAAGCGAAAGATGGTAGCCCGGTATGACTCTGGTCTTTATGTTCTTTGATTTAGTTTTCTCTTTTGCTGTTTTATCAGTTGCCGTATATTTCATCGAACATTGCTCCATCATCGAAATATGTCTTGTAGGCTTCATTCCATCCGCCGTAATCCTCTATGCTCCAAAGCCTGATATTTAAATCAAACTTGTCGGAAAACCGGTTTAATATATCCTGATTGGTTGGTCTGTAGCCGCTTTCGCCAATCAGCTGCTGTGCCTCATCACTGTAGAGATACTGTAGGTATTCTTTGCCTGCCTCTTGTGTTCCGTTGCTCCTTGCATTGTCATCCACAATAGCAACAGAGGGCTGTGCTAAGATGCTGACGGACGGATTCACTATCTCATACTTGCCCGGATATGAATCCATGGTCGTAAGTGCCTCGTTTTCCCACGCTATGAGCACATCTCCCTGACCGTTTTCCACAAATGTGGTTGTTGAGCCTCTCGCACCCGAATCCATAATTGTGACATTTTCATACAGTTTCTTCATAAACGATTTCTGTTCCTTCAGGCTGTCATAATTTGTCTTCGCATAGCTTAGCGCTGCAAGAAAATTCCAGCAGGCTCCGCCACTACTCTTTGGATCAGGCGTAATCACATCCACATTCTTTTTCACCAGGTCATCCCAGTCACTTATATGCTTTGGATTGCCCTTTCTTACAAGTAAAACGATGGTTGATGTGTACGGTGCAGAGCTTTTTGGAAATTCATCAATCCAGCCCTTTTCAATTAAGCCGGTATTTTGTATCAGGTCTATGTCATGCTCGAGTGCCAGTGTGACAACATCTGCATTACAGCCCTCCACAACCGAGCGTGCCTGTGCTCCCGAGCCGCCATGTGACTGAATCACATTTATCTTTTTGCCGTGCTCGCTCTCATAGTAAGACTCGAATATTTTGTTGTATTTCTCGTAAAACTCTCGTGTCGGATCATACGACACATTGGTTATGGTGACTGTGCCGTCATCCTTCCTGCCTGAGCAGCCTGTCAGAAGAAGTGACAGAATCATCACTGTCGACAGCAGGGCTGCCGTATATTTATGTATGTTTCTCATGTATGTTTCTCATTTTTCATGTTACAGTTTCCGACAAAGTAGCTTATGCCGTCAGTTTATATGCCATTAGTTTACTGTAAAAAGCGGTGTGGACAGGTATCTTTCTCCTGTATCCGGAAGCAGCACCACGATATTCTTTCCCTTGTTCTCAGGTCTTTTCGCAAGCTCTGTTGCCGCATATATTGCTGCTCCAGAGGATATGCCAACGAGAAGTCCGTCGCTCTTTGCAACCTCTCTTGCCTTGTCAAAAGCGGCCTCATTCTCCACCGGAATCACCTCATCCACTATATCCATTCGCATGACCTTTGGAATAAAGCCTGCACCGATTCCCTGTATCTTGTGAGGCCCCGGTCTTCCGCCTGAGAGTACCGGTGAGCTCTTTGGTTCAACAGCTACTATCCTTACATCAGGATTATGGTCTCTTAATCCAAGCCCGGTGCCTGTACAGGTGCCGCCTGTTCCGACAGATGATACAAAGATATCTACCTTTCCATCTGTATCCTCCCAGATTTCCTGAGCGGTTGTAGCTCTGTGGATATCCGGATTGGCCTGATTCTCAAACTGCTGTGGAATAAAGGCATTGCCATAATGCTCTTTAAGTCTCTGCGCCTCATCGATTGCACCCTTCATGCCCTCACGCCCCGGTGTGAGCTTTATCTCTGCGCCAAGCGCTGTGACGATTTTTCTTCTCTCAACGCTCATGGTATCAGGCATTATAAGTATCAGGTGAAGTCCCTTTGATGCTGCCACAAATGCAAGTCCGATTCCGGTATTGCCACTTGTCGGCTCTATGATTATTGTGTCCTGATTTATCTTTCCATCCTTTATGCCCTGTTCTATCATAGCTGCCGCCACCCTGTCCTTTACACTTCCAAGTGGATTGAAATACTCCAGCTTTGCTATGATTTTTGCTTCAAGCCCAAGGGCTTTTTCATAATTGGTCAGCTCCAGAAGCGGAGTGTGACCTATCAGCTCAGTGAGCTGCTTTGCAATTTTTGCCATTGATATTACCTCTTTTTTGTTAATGTTTGTTTTGAGTATGTTATGAGTTTGAGCTTAGTTTGTATGGCTGGGATTTCCTACCATTCAAATATGATTTCTAAGTTATTGATATGTTACCACTAATTGATATTTTTGTAAATGTAATTAGGGTTATTAATATTTGTTAGCGGGCTATAAATTTTATTGATAGCAAATGGACGACTGCACAGGCGTCCGTCCGGTATAGAATTTACTATAAAAAAAGAGTTCTATCATTCGCAGACACAAAGTCTGTGAAAAATAGAACTCTTTTTGGTCTCCCTTTGGCTACTCCGCCTGTTCATTTGCTTTATCGGTTCTCGTGATATACTTGATGATATACTTGATTCCGACAAAGGTTCCAATCAGGATAAGCACTCCTATGATAAAAGGTACTACAGGATTTCTGACAAAGCCTGCTATGATGTAGGTCAGACATGATATGGCTGCCACAAGCACAGCGTACGGAAGCTGTGTGGACACATGGTTCATATGGTTGCACTGGGCTCCGGCAGATGCCATGATGGTGGTATCGGATATCGGTGAGCAGTGGTCTCCGCATACTGCACCTGCCATACATGCTGAGATTGAGATGATCATCATCGTATGGTTTGTGCCTGAGAAGATGTTTACTACTATCGGTATGAGTATGCCGAAGGTGCCCCATGAGGTTCCTGTTGCAAAAGCAAGGAAGGCTCCCACCACGAATATGATTGCCGGGAACAGTCCAAGGAGCGGTCCCGATACACCTCCCACCAAGCCTGCGACAAATTCCTTGGCGCCAAGGCTTTCTGTCATGGTCTTTAGTGTCCATGCAAAGGTCAGTATAAGTATTGCAGGTACCATCGCCTTAAAGCCTTCAGGGATTGAATTACAGCAATCCGTAAAGCTTAGCACCCTTCTGATTGAGTAAAAGCATATGGTGATTATCAGTGCAAAGAAGCTTCCAAGCATAAGACCAATCGACGCATTGCTGCCTGCAAACGCATCGACAAAGCCTGTTCCGTCAAAAAAGCCTCCTGTGTATATCATTCCTATGATGCAGCTTATTATGAGCACCAGTATAGGAAATACAAGGTCTATAACCTTTCCCTTGCCCCTTATCACATCCTGCTTTGCATCTGCATATGGTCTGTCTCCTGTGGTAAATAAATCGCCCTTTTTTGCATTGGCTTCATGCTTTGCCATAGGGCCAAAATCCGCCTGCAAGATAACAAGTGTCACCATAGCGATAATGGTAAAGAGCGCATAGTAATTGTATGGAATGGCCTTTATGAAAATAGAAAAGCCATCCTCTCCCTTTACAAAGCCTGTGACTGCGGCTGCCCACGATGATATAGGTGCGATGATGCACACAGGCGCTGCTGTGGCATCTATCAGATATGCAAGCTTTGCTCTGGAAACCTGATGCTTGTCGGTGACAGGGCGCATCACACTTCCCACTGTCAGACAGTTGAAGTAATCATCTATAAATATGAGCACTCCAAGCATTATAGCTGCAAGCTGGGCACCGATTCTTGTCTTTATGTGCTCACCCGCCCATTCTCCAAAGGCCGCCGAGCCGCCTGCCTTGTTCATCATGCTCACCATGACACCGAGCACGACTAAAAATATCAGTATTCCCACATTGTCCGAATCCGATAGCACTCCGACAAGTCCGTCCTCGAATATGTGAAGCACTGATCTCTCAGCCGAAAAACCAGCCTGAAATACATTTCCATAAAACAGTCCGCCGATCACTATTCCGACGAATAATGAGCTGTAGACCTCCTTTGTAATAAGTGCCAGAACTATAGCCACAACAGGTGGAACAAGCGCCCAGACTGTGGCATACATAGCAGGCACGTATTTTACTGCCAGAATCATTATTTTCTCCTCCGTCTATCCCTTATTCTCTATCTGTCAACCGCGCCGACAAGCTCTGAAATATCCTTTACTCCATACCTGTCCATGTACTCTGCGATGCCATCAACTATCTGCTCTGTGGTCTTTGGATTCACAAAGTTTGCTGTGCCGACTGAAACTGCCGTAGCTCCGGCAAGTATCATCTCTATGGCATCGGCAGCATTTGTGATACCGCCCATTCCGATAATCGGGATATTGACTGCATGAGCTGTCTCGTAAACCATGCGCACTGCAACCGGATGAACCGCCGGACCGCTCATGCCGCCTGTCTTGTTTGCTAACACAAAGCTTCTTCTGTTTATATCAATCTTCATGCCGGTTATGGTATTGATGAGTGAAACCGCATCAGCTCCGCCTGCCTCTGCTGCCCTTGCTATCTCAGCAATGCTTGTGACATTTGGAGAAAGCTTCATGATAACAGGCTGCTTTGCATATTTTTTAATCTCGCTTGTGATGGTCTCAACACCCTTTGGATCTGTTCCGAAGGCAATTCCGCCCTCCTTTACATTCGGGCATGAGATATTTATTTCCATCATATCAATAGGTTCGTCTGCAAGACGCTTTACCACATCAAGATACTCGTCAAGCGAATGACCGCAGACGTTTACCACAATCCTTGTGTCAAACTGCTTTAAAAAAGGAATATCCCTCTTGCAGAAAAGCTCGATGCCGGGATTTTGAAGTCCGACCGCATTGAGCATGCCGCCGTACACCTCAGCTACTCTCGGTGTGGGATTACCCTCCCATGGCTTATTTGCAACACCCTTTGTGGTGACTGCACCAAGTCTGTTTAAATCAACAAACTCGCTGTACTCTGCGCCTGAGCCGAATGTGCCGGATGCAACTGTAACAGGATTTTTCCACTCAACGCCGGCCACCTTTACTGACATATTGCTCATTACAGCTCCACCTCCTTCGCATCAAAAACAGGTCCCTCTTTGCATATACGCTTGTTGTTTACATTGCTGTGGGCATCCTTGTCCTTTGTCTTGCATACGCAGGCAAGACATGCACCGATTCCACATGCCATGCGCTCCTCCATTGATACAAAGCAGTCCATATCATGCTCTGCAGCGTAAGCCTTGAGTGCACGCAGCATAGGCATCGGTCCACATGCATAAATTACATCTGCCTCAAGAGCATTATCCTTTATCGCATCGATGACATTGCCCTTTGTGCCGACACTGCCGTCCTCTGTGGCGACAAATGAAGCTGCCTGCTCCTTAAACTCATCAAGCAGGAAGGTATTCTCATCGCGATAGCCCATGACGATGTTCATATCGCATACTGCACCTGCCTGTCCCGGATTTTTTTCTTCACCTGCTGTCTGCACAATGCCTGCATTTATATCCTTCGCAAGCTGCAGCATAGGCGGCACTCCGATTCCTCCGCCGATAAGAAATGCCTTCTTTCCCGGCTCTACTGTAAAGCCGTTTCCAAGAGGTCCTAAAATCCTTACCTTATCGCCCCTGACAAGCTTTGAAAATTCCTCTGTTCCCGTGCCTTCACCTGTCACACGGTATACGAGGCGGATGGTGTCATCAGCTCTGTTTATGCCACAAAGGCTTATCGGACGCGGAAGCAGCTTACTCTTGTCGTTTGAGTAAACCGATACAAACTGTCCTGCCCTTGCTGCCTTTGCAATTTTGTCTGTCTTAAGTGTGAGGTCATAGATGCCATTGCCGAGTGAGCTCTGGTCAACTACAACTGCAATCTCCTCAAATTTCTCTGCCATTTTATCTCCCTGGTTTCGTTTGTTAATATATTAAGCTTTCTGAATGACTTATTAACGATTTGCAAGTGCTCCTGAAATATCCTCAATCATATCCTCAACTGCCTTGCGTGATGCATCTGCAAAATTCTCTTCTGTGATGCCCATATCCTTGTACTTATCCTGCTTGTATGCGCAGATGATTCCACGTGATGAATTGACAATCGCACCAAGTCCGTCCTCATTGAAGAAATGAACAAGGTCTGCTCCCTTGCCTCCCTGTGCGCCGTAGCCCGGTACGAGGATGAAGCTCTTTGGCATTACCTTACGAAGAATCTTACCCTGCTCAGGGTATGTTGCACCGACAACCGCACCTACATAGCTGTATGAATCACCCATGCAGTCAGCTCCCCACTCTGCAACCTTCTCGCCTACCCACTCATATAATGGGCGTCCGTCAATCATACGGTCCTGGAACTCTCCACTTGATGGATTAGATGTCTTTACAAGAATGAAGATACCCTTCTTCTCCTCCTTGCATACATCTACGAATGGCTTGATACCGTCTGTTCCGAGGTATGGATTGACAGTGGCAAAATCCTCATCAAAGGTAGAATAGCTCTTGCTGCCGATCTGTACCCTTCCAAGATGTCCTGTGGCATATGCAGCCGATGTTGAGCCGATATCTCCACGCTTTACATCTCCGATAACCACGAGATCCTTCTCATGACAGTAATCCACTGTCTTCTGGAATGCCTTAAGTCCCTCCACTCCAAACTGCTCATACATGGCAATCTGTGGCTTTACAGCCGGAATCAGGTCATATGTGGCATCCACAATAGCCTTGTTGTACTGCCAGATAGCTTCCGCTGCACCGGCCGGTGTCTCTCCAAGCTCATCAAATGCCTTCTTTGTGATGTGCTCAGGCACATATGAAAGCATCGGGTCTAGACCTACTACGATAGGTGCGTTTGTTTTCTTGATTTTGTCTACTAATTTGTTGATCATTCTTTCGTCCTCTTTATGCGTATTTTATTATACAGACAGATATTGTGATTATTAAATATCTGCATACAGTTATAAATATTTTATAGCATAAACAAAATTCTTGCAACCAAAAATATAATAGCAGGGAGTATAGCATTAATTGTTGCTATACTCCCTGCTAATTTCACCTTTACAGCTTCCATTTTTCAATCACACATTGATGTTCTTTTGTCTTTTTATCGTAATTTATTCCAACAAGAAGCAAATTACCCTTATAATCCTTCAAGGCTTCCACATACTGTCTCGACTTTATCTGTGAAATGGCGCCATCAACATTCTTATCATATTTCAATTCAATAACAACTGCCGGCTTATCCAAATGACTCACTCTTGGAATAAAGCATACATCAGCAAAGCCTTTTCCTGTTGGTAATTCACGAACTATTGAGTAATACTCCCTGGCCGAATAAAATGCCAAATTAATTGTACAGCTTAAAGAATTCTCATCATTATACCGTAAAATAGATATCTCATTATGTGCCTTATCAATTCCGTCAGCAACCGCAGCACCATTCATATTCCACAAACTCTCAAGCAATTTTTGTGATGCTTTTATTGATTTTGATACTTCATCCCAATCCATTGTACTAATTGCATTAAGATATTCCTTTGACACCTCTCGATTTGGAATTGAAACCTCTTCCGTCTCACTATCATATGTCAGGTAGCCAAGATGTACTAAAAGTGTAAGCACATCATCCTTTGTGGCAAATGATGTCATGTCATTTTCAAATGTGCCTGTATTTATTTTCTCACTTTCACCGGCAAGCATTTTAATCACGGCATCTTTTAGACCATCCATATTCATTTGAATATAAACCTTGAGAGCCTCGTAAGTTTCAGTCTGATTCCAATAAGTACCAAATTTATGCTTTAGCATGGCTTCTACTACAGACTTCGGACTGTACATCGCATATTTCTTTACTCCATATTTGCTATGGGACACGAGCTTATATCCATTGTACCATGCCCTTGCCTCTTCAAAGTCCATATCATATCTGTCACACAATTCTCTGACCTCATCATCTGTAAAGCCAAAGTACTCTGCCAAAGCTCCCATATCTGTCATGGAATATTCCGTGAACATATTAAGAGCAGAATGTGAACCATATTTTTTAATCGGCAGTATACCTGTCATGTATGCAAGCGCTATATAGTCTTTATCCTTAAGCCAGCCTCTCAAAAAATCAAGGTATTTCTTCTGCGCTTCTTTATCCTGCGTAAATTCTCTAAACAGACAATCCCATTCATCAATAAGAATCACAAACGGCCTGCCTGTAGACATAAAAACATCCTGCATTACTCTCACAATATTTGACTTGTCCCGAAAAATAATATCCTTACACTCTATTGAAAAATCATCCGTAATGTATTCGCACAACATTTTAAGCATATCATCAACACTGTGTGTAACACTCAAAAAGTCCTGCATATTAATTTTGAGTACATCATACTTGTTAATATGTCTGTCATACGACTCATCATGACTTATTTTAAGGCCTTTAAATAAATTTTCTGCATCAGTCTTTCGACCATAATATGCTGAAAGCATATCCATGGCCATTGACTTTCCGAATCGCCTTGGACGGCTTACACACATATACCTTTGTAATGTATTTATACACTTATTCGTTTCTTTAATCAGACCGCTTTTGTCAACAAAAATCTCTGAATTTATCGCAAGCTCAAACGATCTTCCTGTCGGATTAACGTAAATGCCCAATGAATATGCCTCCCTGTTAATATGTTACTCTATATTATACCTGCTATTTACTGGTTTGCAACAATATTTATCTATTGTATTATTGATAAGCAACGTTATTGCTATAAAAATAGACTTAACTACTAATTCTACAATAACGCAGCATATTATGATTGTGTATAGATTCATATGCTGATATTTCAATTCACACTCCCACGAGAGGAACGACGGCAGGTACAGGCACAGCCACTAACCTTGCAGAATTTCAATCCACGTTCCCACGAGAGGAGCGACAATTATATTCCAGATGAGTTTAAGTCGTACATTATTTCAATCCACGCTCCCACGAGAGGAGCGACTATGACATCAGACGAGACCGGCATGGTGGCTATATTTCAATCCACGCTCCCACGAGAGGAGCGACACTGATGAATGGCTGTATGATGAAGAATATTTGAATTTCAATCCACGCTCCCACGAGAGGAGCGACCAAAGTGGCTTGTTACCTTGCCACCCTGATTAAATTTCAATCCACGCTCCCACGAGAGGAGCGACCCGTCCGGCGGTATTCTTTGCCACTTATAAGCGTTAATTTCAATCCACGCTCCCACGAGAGGAGCGACAATATCCAAAATCTAACATTTGCTCTTACCAAAAGATTTCAATCCACGCTCCCACGAGAGGAGCGACGAAAAAAGCAATCCTACAACGTGAGAAACAGGCAATTTCAATCCACGCTCCCACGAGAGGAGCGACGGAGATGTAAATAAAATTGATTGTGGTGGATCAGTAATTTCAATCCACGCTCCCACGAGAGGAGCGACGAGACATATAAGACCTTGTATATTTCAGACTTAATTTCAATCCACGCTCCCACGAGAGGAGCGACCTTGTTAAAGTTGGCGATCAGTATAAGCTTAATATTTCAATCCACGCTCCCACGAGAGGAGCGACAGTATTTCGACGAGCCGAACGAAACTCCTGCAGAATTTCAATCCACGCTCCCACGAGAGGAGCGACTCTAATGGCTTGATGATGTTTGATGATACGTTGATTTCAATCCACGCTCCCACGAGAGGAGCGACCATTCTCTGCAACCATCGAGGGCTTGTTTTTGGATTTCAATCCACGCTCCCACGAGAGGAGCGACAAACCATGAGAAAATTAACAATCGCAGAACTTAATTTCAATCCACGCTCCCACGAGAGGAGCGACCACAGCATTATCTGATTTTCAAACCTTATGCAAGGATTTCAATCCACGCTCCCACGAGAGGAGCGACGAAATACAGAGTTTTTGATGTAGACAATAAGGCTATTTCAATCCACGCTCCCACGAGAGGAGCGACGCTGTGCAGCATAAATGCCTAGGGCTTTGGTCTATTTCAATCCACGCTCCCACGAGAGGAGCGACAGATACTCTTTAATTCTCGTGATTGGGGACAGAAATTTCAATCCACGCTCCCACGAGAGGAGCGACCGTTGAGGGACAGAGATACCTTGAGCGTAACGTGATTTCAATCCACGCTTCCACGAGAGGAGCGACGATAATGTTAGTTCGCCTACTAAAGTTACAAATATTTCAATCCACGCTTCCACGAGAGGAGCGACTGTGTCTCTGAAAAGGGTTCTCATATTTCTAATATTTCAATCCACGCTTCCACGAGAGGAGCGACAAATCCGTTTGCAAAATTTTACAAAAACCTGTCGAATTTCAATCCACGCTTCCACGAGAGGAGCGACCTGAAAAAGGCGTTTTTCAAGGGAAATGAAAACATTTCAATCCACGCTTCCACGAGAGGAGCGACGGAAAAGTACAAGAGCCAACAGAAGCAGCGTAAAAATTTCAATCCACGCTTCCACGAGAGGAGCGACTGACAGCGATTTGTCAGAGTGCTTCAAGATTCACATTTCAATCCACGCTTCCACGAGAGGAGCGACACAGTTCCTGTCGCTGGTTAGCAGCAGGCTTCAGATTTCAATCCACGCTTCCACGAGAGGAGCGACAAATCGGAAAAGTTACAATGGCGAACGCAAAACTATTTCAATCCACGCTTCCACGAGAGGAGCGACATGATAGACAGATTCAAACATGCGCCAGCAGGAATATTTCAATCCACGCTTCCACGAGAGGAGCGACGAAATGTCGGGGAGTAAATGAAAGGGTACAACATATTTCAATCCACGCTTCCACGAGAGGAGCGACTCTTTGCTCTTTAACATTCCGGAGGATGTCGTTATTTCAATCCACGCTTCCACGAGAGGAGCGACCTTGATGTTTGGTTTTCTGACACCGTATTTCATATTTCAATCCACGCTTCCACGAGAGGAGCGACCATCATCGAGTTGCGTCGTTCATCCGACAACCTTATTTCAATCCACGCTTCCACGAGAGGAGCGACCTATCCGCTGCCGTTTCCTCCATGCTATTGAAAATTTCAATCCACGCTTCCACGAGAGGAGCGACAATCAACCGTAGAGAATGCCGGGCAGTCCATGCAATTTCAATCCACGCTTCCACGAGAGGAGCGACCGGTAAGGCAGGTACTGATGTATCAGACATGCTATTTCAATCCACGCTTCCACGAGAGGAGCGACGTATTTCAACGAGCCAAACGAAACTCCTGCAGAATTTCAATCCACGCTTCCACGAGAGGAGCGACCATGCGCAGTTCTTTTCCAAGTTCCTTTATCTCTTGTATTTCAATCCACGCTTCCACGAGAGGAGCGACGAGTCCTGCTTCTGTTGTGGCTATCTGTCATATTTAATTTCAATCCACGCTTCCACGAGAGGAGCGACAGTGACTGGCGACAAACATTTAATGGATATGATATTTCAATCCACGCTTCCACGAGAGGAGCGACGGAGTCAGAGCCAAATAATCGGCTTTTGTATAATTATTTCAATCCACGCTTCCACGAGAGGAGCGACTGTGCGTAGATGCCAATATCCACTGGAAAGACGATTTCAATCCACGCTTCCACGAGAGGAGCGACATCTTCGGGCAGTTTGCTATCGGGCATTGTGACAAATTTCAATCCACGCTTCCACGAGAGGAGCGACGGAACATCAGCAGAGCCTATTTACAAGGCTACTAATTTCAATCCACGCTTCCACGAGAGGAGCGACTTCAAGCTCGTCTCC
>OHDZ01000243.1_pt1 | contig 25466 bp, 13 predicted proteins | sample 1567161 | NCBI WGS metagenome assembly OHDZ01 (sample SAMEA3879525, study PRJEB24766) | human gut metagenome | biome: human-associated habitat; feature: feces | place: USA | collected 1985/1987 | reverse complement strand
GGTAGACACCCCCCCTCGCCCTGGGGAAGTATCCTTCCCTGCTTTGGGAAGGCATGTTTCCCTGCTCTGGGAAGGCATGTTTCCCTGCTCTAGGAGGGCATCCTTCCTAAAATATATTAAAACATTTTTCATATTCATTCCTTTTCTGTTTCCTCTTTCACTGGTTTCACTTTCGTTTTCTTGAAGTTGAATAGCTCCCTGAGATGCATCATTTTCTTGCGGAGCACGATACCGGCTCCGGTCTCCGTGATCTCGCCTTCCAGCAGGCTCTCGTAGTTCTTGTCGTGGAAAAGTTTGACGTAACGGGAGCCACTGCTGTCTAACCGATATTCTACGGATACGTTATCGATGAACGGCTGCGCCTGTCCATTGTTAATGTTCTCGCCGGTAGAGATACGGCCGCCTAGAACCACACGGATACGGTCATTATAGAATCGCTTGGCGAAGCGGAAGGAGTAGTCGGTACGGGTACCACCTCCGGCGTCGCCATTATCGTCGTACGTCTCCATGCCGAAGCTGATATCCACGGATTTCAAGGCACTTCCGGCGATGTTGTTGATCTCGCTTTGCAAGAAGCTGGTCAAGGCGTCTCCCATATTTACGTTCACCTTGCCGCCACCACCGCCTCCGCCGAGGTACATACCGGTCACGAGCATGCTGACAGCCAGCTTCGCCCGTTCCTCCGGGCCTTTTGAGGTCAGTTCCTCCTGCATCGCCATGTCTTCCGGGGCGGTGAGGGTAAATTGCAACCCTAGGTTCTCCAGTTGTTGGGTCAGTTCGATGCCTACGTCGAAATTCACCAAGCGGGGCGATGATTGCCCGGTTAGGGTGACGGACGTACGGACTCGCTCGGTAGCCGTAAGGTTCAAGGTCGGGTCCATGGGGTTGCCCGTCCATTGCACGTAGCTACCCTCTTGTACGTTGAACTCCTTCAATGGGATCACCGGGATGGAGTACTTGATGGTTCCCCCGGATAGCGTGTAGCGTCCGTTCAAGAACATATCGCCTTGCGGGGTATACTGGAAGGAAAGATCGCCGCCACCCTCCAGATTGATATGGTTGGACTGGTCGGGACTTAAATCCACGTTCGCTTGTACGGCGGGATCGATGTGGATCGTCATCAGCATGTCCATGCCTCCCATCGGCAACGGGGGTTTACGAGGCATGCGCCGGCGTAAGGTATCCGTGAAAGAGGTGAAGGTTACCATGTCCGACATACGGTCTTGCACGGTCAGCGGGGAGTCTTTCAGCACGTAGGTGATATTCGTCCCGCCCAATAATTGCAAGTCGCCTCGCATGGTCAAGGCATCCAACGGCCCGCGTACGGTAGAATTCAGGTTGACGAACAGCTTTCCGTAGACAAGGCTTTCTTCGTTTTTCTTAACGTTCAGCAGTTGCAAGTTATTCGCCGTTAGTTTAAGATTGGCGGTCATGCGGGATAAATTGTTGAAATCCACTTCTCCGTTGATGATAAACGGATTCTTGTTGTATGCGTAAATACCATATTGGTTGAACAAGATCCGGTTGTTCTTTATTTCTATCTTTTTATCGTCGAAACGGAAGGTAGAACCTGCGGCGCCTACATAAACGGAGGCGGTATCGAGAATCAGATATCCCTCGGCCATGGGTTTATCGCTTTGTCCGCTGATAGCGAGCGTACCATCGAGGTCTCCGCCCATTTTCGCCATATCATCCGGAATGAACGGGTTGGCGATATCCAAGGGGAAGTGCATGAACTCGACAGTACCGCTGATATGGTCGGTCTCGCCCATCTGGTATAAGGCGGTAATGGCACTCACCTCTTTCCGGTCCCGGAAAAGGTGCATATCCACTTGATGGTTCCCCTGCTCTAAAGGTAGATAGACTGCGTTGAACATGAGTTCGCCGACCCGCTCGTTCTCATAATACAGATCATCAATGTTCATATCCGCCACGACCATGAAGGCCGAGTCGGAAGGAGCGTACTGGAAATCGGCGTTCAATATACCTTTCATCGGCGGGATATAGCTGAATGCGTTGGAGATAATCCCAAGGTCGATCTGGTTCAACTCGGCGTGGACTTCCTCCATCTCGTCACTTTCCGCTTGGGAGTGTATCCACAAGGCGGCGTTATTATCTCCGCTGAGTCGCAGGTTCGCCTCGATATCCTTCATGCTGCGTACCACGACGTAATTATCCGGGTTCAGCTTGAAAGGGCGGAACGCTATGATCGGGTCATCGGGGAAGAGATGGAACTTGACCCCGTTCTGTATCTTATCGGCCCGGATTCCGAGCAACAAGCCGGTCTCGCCTTTCCCGTCCTTGAAATAAAGGCGGGCGTCGCCGAAGTCATAACGTATTTGCCCGTCCAGCCCGGCGCTGAAAGGTTGTTGCTGCCTGTATTTATTCTTGATCACTTGGGCGCTATAGAGTAATCCGAGCGAATCTTGGTGCATCTCTGCCCGGATGGTATCGATCTGCATCGTATCCCGTGCCAGATCGTAAATGGAGGCATCCATGCGTATACCCGTTTCCGGTGAGGTATAGGCGTTCATGGCGATGCTCTTGAAATCTACGTAATAGGTTTGGAGATAGTTGTAGATCGGATTGTCCTGTCCTGCCCGTACCTCAAGGTACATATCGGGGAGGAGCGGGCGAAGGATCTCCAGATTGACAGTCGAGTCCCGTTCCAATTGGAGGGTGATATCGTTCGATACCTTAGTCAACTTATCCGTGATGTGGTGTATGCAATCATTACCCGTGAGGATGATCCCTAAATCCCCGGCGTGGAAAGACACACGGGTGGTATCGATATCCGTCCGGGCATGCAAGGTCAGCGTTTTCGGCTTGAAACTTTGTTTTGGGGTGACGACCTCCCAGTTTCCTAACGTAACGTCGATCGTGTTATCTTCATCCAGATTACTTTCTACCTCTGCGAAGAGCTGGAAAGAGGTGGCGAAGGGATTTGCCATTAAGTGCATACCCTGTAAATCCATGTTCTCTACATCCGCTATCAACATCGCTTTCACCTCGTGCTTGTGGAGGGTCGCGTTTAAGGAGACATCCATTTTCGCCAACGGGTATTTGCTAAGCAAGTCCACTTTCAGTAAGTTCTTTTCCAGAGAGCCATCGATGGATACGTCTGATACCGATGAGGCGCCATAGCGTATATCCGATATCTTACCGTCCAGTTTGGCCCATGTACGTTCAGAGAAAGGGTCTGTGCCCCGGCCTTCTGCTTTAACAGAGGCGGTCAGCCAAAATAGAGAGTCTTTAGGCATGAAATGAGTAGGTTCCAGACTGTCTATCCGTAAATTAGCCTCATAAGCCAGTTTTACCGGATTATAGCGGGCGGTCAGACCTACTTTGCCTTTATCTTGGGTAAGAACAAGCTCGGTGCGGTATTCTTGATTTGCGACTGTAGCTTCCCCCTTCAACTGAATTCCTGCCGGAATGGCAAATTGATCCCGTTGGGAGGCGGGAAGCATCGCCAGCAAAAAGTCCAGATTACCGGATCGAGCGTTTAACTGAATCTCACCGGTTCGCCGGATGCTATCCGTCACGGACTCCATGCTACCCGTGACGTTCATCTGAAACGCTCCCGGCAGCATGATATCGCCTTGTGTGATACGTATACTGGAGAGGTTGCCTTCTACGCCAGCCGTAATAGCGAGAGGCTTGTCCGGGTAGGCTTTCTTGAAATCCTCCGGAAGAGAACCTGCCGCTATCAATAAATCCTCTTTCCCCAACGAGGCGTTTAACAGGGCTTTCATGCTACCTTGCGGATGATCCTCGAGGGAGCTCCAAGGGATAGTCGCTGTCAATCTCACTTCGGAATTTGGTGTCTGGAGAAGTAGCTCCGGTACGTCTATCTGTTCATGGTCACTCCGGACATTTCCTGCTAATGCCGAAACCTTGAGGCCGGAACGTTCTTCCACGAAGAATTCCTTGATGTGGGCGTTTATTTCTTTTCCTTGATATAAGATGGAATCGATAGAAGTGTTCAGGTTCGTTAAACTGATATGGGAGAAATCGAGTCCTTGCTCGGGTGCCGCGTAATTCCCGTCATAAGCGAATGTAGAATTCGTTATGTCAAAGTTTCTCGCCTTATATTGTTCCGCTCCAAGATCTACGAGGCCGTTATTTAGCCCGGCTTTATTAACGAAAGCCGTAAGGCGTAAGGAATCCGAGGGCATTTGTAGGGCGAAGGCTACCCGGTCCAAACTAATTTTATCCAGCTTGAGTACCCAGTTCAGAGGTGTGGAAGTCGTGTCTTCTTTCGAGGTTGAATCATTTAATAGAAGGGTAATGGCGGTATCGGATAAATCTACGGTATTAAATGTAGCTTTCTCCTCGGACAGGTCTATACGATCGGCGTGCAGGTAAAGCTTTCCCAAGAATCCTTTGATTTCCATACCTTCAATCATAGTCCCGGTGTTAACCTTTACGTTCCGGAGGTCGATCGCCTCTACCAATACTTGCTTCCGCAAAAGAGGAAGGGCACGAACCCGTACCGTCAAGCTCTGTAAACTCAACAAGGTATCGGCGGGAGGATTTACGACCTCGACACCCTTAACCGTAAGGTCTAACGGGAAAGATAGCCTAATCTGCTCGATCCCGATTTGCATACCAGTCACTTTTCCTGCGTATTCGGTCGCTTTCCGTACCGCGAAGTTTTGGAAAGGAGGTATATATAGTAATATAGAGAGTAACAATACCAATGCGATCGGTATTAGGCATATCACTCCTATCCGTTTAATCCATACTCTCATGTTGATACGTTTCTCTTTTTCTTATTTGTTTATTTGCCTGTTTTTATGACGATCGCTCCGTTCGCGCCTCTCACCCCGTATTCACCTGCGTCTTTCAATACTTTTAATTCCGAGACATCTTCAACGGGAATCGTGTTTAGAACAGATAGGTCCATCGGTATACCGTCTACCACTACTAGCGGGTCACTAGGACTGTTTAGGGAAACGCTCGCACGGATGCGTACGGAACCATCGGCGAATGTTATGCCACTCATCCTTCGTAGCAGGCAATAGAGATCCCGGCATCCGGTTTTCTGTATCTCTTCTTTATTCATAACGCTTGAGCTTACTATTTTGTTTCGTTCCCTTTCCATAATTTCTTTCAGGGCCTCATCCGGTTCAAAACTACGCTCTGCGTTGAATGTGCTATTCTCTAAAGTAATGGTTATATAATTGTATCCGTTGACTGGGACTTTGACTACATTTCTTGTTTTCTTAATAGTGACGAACAAGGTATCATTCAGGTTAGCCCCCGGGATGGTGAATACGCCATGTTTGTTCGTTTTCACGGTGATCGGATTCTGACTGCCTAGCGTGACCGGATAGCGTTTGATTATTTTATCGCTGATGTCACGCAATACACCGACTAAAGTATCATTCTGTGCCAAAAGTATTTGACTGCTGAATGATAAGATGATGATTGAAAGATAATGTATTGTTTTCATAGCTCAATCTTTTTAGCTGAACATAACACAAAGATAATATAATATTTCTTAAAGGCAGAGTTTTAGGGCAAATTCGTAATAGGTATTATTTTTACGTTTCTATGTGGTCTCATTTGTCGCTAAAATGAGATTACTATAAATGGAAATCATTACATTTGCCAAAATAAAATGAACGGTATGGAATTAGATTTAGCCTATTTGTGTAAGGAGGTTCGAGAAATAGCTCGTGCTTCTGCGACATTCTTAAAAGAAGAACGCCGAAAGTTTGACCGGAACTTAGTGGAGGAAAAAAGTGCTCATAACTATGTATCTTATGTGGATAAAGAATCAGAACGACAGATCATAGAGGCTTTGTCTACTTTGCTACCCGAGGCCGGTTTTATTGCGGAGGAAGGCTCTGGAAGTTTGACCGATGAGGAATATTGTTGGGTAATTGATCCATTGGACGGTACTTCAAACTATATTCATGATATCGCGCCTTATTGCGTGAGTATCGCTTTAAGAAATCGGAAGGAGTTATTGTTAGGAGTAGTCTATGAGGTGTGTAGGGACGAGTGTTTCTATGCAGTGAAAGGTGGTAAGGCTTACTTGGATGGGAATGAGATACATGTATCGGATGTCTCAGTACTGGATAACGCTTTCATTGCGTTGGGTTTCCCTTATAACTCTGATGCTTATCGTCCGGTAGCCGCTCATTTGGTTGATAGGTTGTATGGTTTTGCGGGAGGTACCCGTTTGATGGGATCTGCCGCCGCTGAACTGTGTTATGTGGCAGCAGGACGTTTTGATGCCCGTATAGAAGCCTATTTAGGCCCTTGGGACGTAGCCGCTGGTGCCTTGATTCTATTGCAGGCCGGAGGAAAAATATCAGATTTCAATGGAGGAGAGAACTGGGCTTCGGGTGAACAGGTAGTTGCCAGCAATGGCAAGGTTCACTCTCTTGTGTTGTCTTTGTTGCCCTAATACTAGAGTAATCCTGCGTATTCTAGTGCTTCTGTGTGTATTTAAAAGGTAAAAGAGTTTAAACTTACTTCTTATTTGCGGGGTGTTTGATCCGTTTTGATTTTCAAAACAGATGGAGGAATACAAATACCCGTAAATCCTTGTATGTGTCTAATTCAGTAAAAATCAAGACTTTTAGGATTAGAGATTTTACTTACATTTGTGGAAAATAAAAATGTTACAGAGTATGAAAAACAATCTATACGTCTTTTTTCTGTTCTTTATTACTGGACTAATGTCATGTAGCCATCACTCAGGTCTATATGAACATGCGGAAAAGATAATGTCCCAACATCCCGATAGCGTTTTAACATTGCTATCAACAATACAAGATGTAAATGATCTTTCAGAAAAGGATCGTGCTATGTACTACCTACTTTTGACAGAAGCGGAAGATAAAACTTATAAGAAGCACGAGTCAGACTCATTAATTGCAATAGCTACAGAATATTTTGATAAGACAGATGATGTGAAAAGAAAAGCAAAAGCTTGGTATTATAGAGGACGTGTTGTTGATGATTTGAAAGATGCTCCACGGGCGCAGGATTATTATTTAAATGAGATGGAGATTACTGATTATGCTTTTCTTGGACGTTTATATAATAGTATAGGGATGCTTTATACCTATCAAGAAGTATATGAAAAAGCGGTTCTTTACCAAAAAAAAGCTTTATATTGTTTCGAAGCCCTTTATGATTCGATTGGGCAATCTTATGTACTGAGAGATATTGGACGGAACATGACAGCTTTAAATAAAATGGATAGTGCTATTTTTTATTATGAAAAGGCGTTATACTTTTGTGATCAGAAGAGTAAATCCTCTGTATATAGAGAATTGGCTAATCTGTATTTAGATATTGATAATTATTCAAAAGGGCTAGAGTATATTGAGAAGGTCTTAAGTTCTCCTTTAAAAAAGTCAATGTTAGATTCTTTTTATTTTGTGTTAGGGAAATATTATCAAAAAACTAACCAAGTTGATTCAGCGTATTATTATTTAGGATATAGTAGCAACAGCTCTAGGTTACAAACACAAGCTGCAGCTTATTATCATTTAGCTCAGTTGGAGAGATTCCGGGAAAATTGGAAAGGTTATGCGAATAATCAGATTAGATATGAAGTTTTAAGAGATTCTGTAAACCAAACAAAGAAAACGGAATCAATAAGACGAATAGAGAAAATATATGATTATCATAAAACAGAAGCTAAACTATTACAATCTGAAGTCTTGTTGAATAAGTTGAAAGTAAAGAATTTAACTGTGACTTTAATTTTAATTATAAGTATTGTCGTGATTGTCGTGATATCAGTTTTAGGATATGTGCAGATGAAAAAGAAAAAGTTGCGTTTACAAGAGCATAGGGAGCTATTACAGGCTCTAGAAAAAAAACACCAAGCAGATCTGACTCGCATTGAGGAAAATGAAAAACTTATTAGGGAATTAGAAGAAATGTTGCAAAAATCATCTAGAGCTTACAATGAAAAAGAGAAAGAGTTGATGGCTCTTCAAAAAATGAAGTTGGAAACTGAAAATCAGAATTTAAGATATGTTAAAACTGAAAATCGGTTTTTAATAGAGAGTTTTCAGATGTCTGATATTTATTATAAATTCCATATGAAAGAAGAATGGAGACCTAAAGAAGAAGATTGGAATGAATTATTTAAGGCTTTGGATGAAACCTTTGATAAGTTTACACGACGTTTGATGACTATATTCTCAAGGTTGACAACAACTGAGTTGCGTGTTTGTTGTTTAATTAAAGCTAATGTTCCTCCAGTAACAATTGCGATGTTGATCGTAACTACTCCAACAAATGTATCAATGATAAGAAAGCGTCTTTATGAGAAAATATATCCTCAAGAAAAAGGATCTTCAGAAAAGTTTGATAGATTTATCCGAGAGTATTTGTAGTAAATGTGCATATTTTGTGCAATAGTAGTAGTTGAATCACTAGCAAAGTCATTGTATGTTTGTTGCACAATTAATACACAAGATATTATGAAAAATGTGAACAGATTTATTTTTTGTGCAATTTTTTTTGCGTTATTTTTAGTTCAATCTGTATTTGGAGATATTATTCCAACAGAAGGAGCTTGGGATGATGAACGTTATCGTTCCGTTAACACAAACCGTCCTCCAGTTGCATCAATCGAAGGAGACATCCTTTCCTTGAGCTTTGAAGATGCTTTATCAAACTTGACCGTATGTGTCATGAATGATGAAGGAGTGAAAGTCTATGAAGATGTTGTTTCTTCAGAGGCAGGTGGAACTTATTCTTTCTCTTTAGCGGGAGAAGCAAATGGCCAGTATCAGGTTGTGTTGTTACATCGGTTGGGACACTTGACCGGTAGCTTTACCTTGGAATAAAAAATTAAGAGGTTTTGTAAGAAGAAAGAGCTGTTGCTTCTCGGTAAAATGGGAAGCACAGCTCTTTTTTATTTGGACAACTGTACCATATACGAACCTTTACTTGAAAACGTATCTATGTACATGTTTTACCGCTAAACGTATCATTAATCAGCCGGGAGTCATTCTGTTTATTGTATATTTCTTGAAAATAGGCTTCATTGTAGCCTGCTTTACTATCCATAGAAATAGTGATTAGTATTAATAGAAATTCAAAATACTATGGATACTAATCGGAGCTTGGATAGATACGATTTTATTGTATGTTGATTATTAGGTGTATAGGTAATAGTTTGGAAATATTAGACTTATTGTGCTTTTTAAGAGATCAAATTTGGTGTGGTTGGGCTATTTTTATTTCCAAGTGGTGTTATTTCATGACTATATTATAACTTGAAAAATTCATAGTTATGAAATTCACAACTCATAACTATGTTTTAAAAAAAACATAACTATGAAATTTTATAGGATTTAGCGGTTAAAATCAATATGGATTTCCCCCTTGTCTAAGAAATGACAGGACAATACTATTATATATGCCGTTTATTCTGTATTTTTGCCAGAAAAATTAGCAGACATGGCTGAAAGCAAAGTTGAACACCTATTGGATAGCATTCATTTTCCGGAAGACTTGAGACATTTGTCACAGGATAAGTTGGAGCAGGTATGTGCCGATTTGCGTCAATATATTATCGATGTTTTGTCTGAGAATCCTGGTCACCTAGGTGCAAGCCTTGGTACGGTAGAGCTGACAGTCGCCCTTCATTATGTATTCAATACCCCCTATGACCGTATTGTCTGGGATGTCGGGCATCAAGCTTATGGACATAAAATACTTACAGGAAGGAAAGATATTTTCCATACGCTCCGTAAGTTTAAAGGAATTAGCGGCTTCCCTAATCCGGCGGAAAGCGAGTATGACGCTTTTATCGCCGGACACGCTTCAAATTCAATCTCTGCGGCGATGGGTATGTCGGTAGCCTCGGCCTTGAAGAAGGAACTGGATCGCCATGTGATCGCCGTGATTGGGGATGGCGCTATGACCGGAGGACTCGCCTTCGAGGGGTTGAATAATGCGTCTGCCAACCCTAATAATTTGTTAATTATCCTGAATGATAACGATATGGCGATAGATCATAGCGTAGGTGGTCTTAGCCAGTATTTAGTGGATATAACGACGAGTCAAGCCTATAATAAAATGAGATACGATGTGTATCGAGGCTTAAAGAAGATCAAGCTCATCAATAACGATCGCCGGGAAAACATCTTACGTTTTAACAATAGCCTTAAAGCATTGCTTACCCAGCAACATAATTTATTTGAAGGCTTCAGCATCCGTTACTTTGGTCCGGTGGATGGGCATGATGTAAATTATCTGGTGAAGGTATTGAATGATATAAAAGATATGCAAGGCCCTAAGCTGTTGCACATCAAAACGAAAAAAGGAAAAGGCTTTAAACCTGCGGAAGAGTCCGCTACGGAATGGCATGCTCCCGGAAAGTTCAATAAGGAAACCGGCCAGCGTATTATCGTTCGTAAATTAGATGAGCCTCAATTATATCAAGACGTATTCGGTCATACATTGGTAGAGCTTGCGGAGAATGATGAACGTATTGTAGGCGTAACTCCGGCTATGCCTTCCGGTTGCTCGATGACTTATATGATGAAAGCCTTCCCGGATCGTGCGTTTGACGTGGGAATTGCGGAAGGACATTCCGTAACTTTCTCTGCTGGATTAGCTAAGGAGGGAATGATACCTTTCTGCAACGTGTATTCCTCGTTTATGCAGCGTGCGTATGATATGGTTATCCATGATGTAGCTTTGCAAAAACTACATATGGTGATCTGTCTGGATCGTGCGGGATTAGTGGGAGAGGATGGAGCTACACATCATGGCGTGTTTGATTTAGCATATCTTCGTCCGATACCGAATTTGGTAATCGCTTCCCCATTGAATGAGTTGGATTTACGGAATTTGATGTATACAGGCTATGCCGCTTTTGATGGCCCGTTCGTAATTCGTTACCCTAGAGGTAAGGGGGAGATGAAAGATTGGCGTAACGAGATGCAAGTATTGCCTATAGGAAAAGGGAAAAAGTTGTGTGACGGGGATGATATCGCCGTACTTTCTATCGGACCGATCGGAAACGAGGTGATCAAAGCCATCGAGATGGTGAAAGAAGAGGGGGTATCGATAGCCCATTACGATATGATCTACTTGAAACCGTTGGATGAGGAGCTGTTGCATGAGATCGGGCAGAAATATAACCGTATTATTACGGTAGAGAATGGAGTGATAAAAGGAGGTTTTGGTAGCGCTGTCCTTGAGTTTATGGCAGACAATGGCTATACGCCTCATGTAAAGCGTATCGGAGTGCCGGATGCGTTTATCGAGCATGGTTCTATACCGGAACTGTATCAATTATGTGGTATGGATGCCGAGAGCATCGCGAAACAGTTGAAAAAGGAGAATTGATTATTGTCAATTAATAAAATATGAAAATTGTCATAGCCGGTGCGGGAGAAGTAGGTACACATTTAGCGAAAATGTTATCTCAAGAGAATCAGGACATCATTTTGATGGATCCGAATGAGGAACGGCTGAATTTCTCAAAATCTAGCATGGAGATTCTCCCTATGGTCGGGAATCCGACCTCGCTTAGAGATTTGGAGGAGGCGGGGATCAAGAAAGCGGACTTGTTCGTAAGTGTTACTCCCGAGGAGACTACCAATGTGACGGCTTGTATGTTGGCTCATAATCTAGGAGCGCATCGTACGTTGGCCCGAATCAATAACTACGAATATTTATTACCCAAAAATAAAGAGCTGTTCGAGAAACTGGGAATCAACTCGATGATTTACCCTGAGATGTTGGCGGCTAAGGAGATCGTGACAGCTGTACGCCGTCCGTGGACACGCCAATATTGGGAGCTGTTTGGGGGAGCTTTAATTCTGATAGGTGTTAAAGTTCGGGATAATTCCCGTTTGGTGAACCGGGTATTGGCCGAATTGCTAAATGAGCAGAAGCTATATCATATTGTCGCTATTAAGCGAAAGAACGAGACGATAATCCCCCGTGGTACGGACCGGATAGAGTCTGGTGACATCGTGTTCTTTACGACGACCCGATCTCATATAGAGGATGTACGCTTACTGGCCGGAAAGAAAGATCCGGAAGTAAAGAAGGTTATTATTATGGGAGGAAGCCGTATCGCTATCCGTGCTTGCCAATATTTACCTAATAACATCCGGGTAAAAGTAATTGAGGCTAATAAAGAGAAAAGTCATCGAATCGCTGAGGTTGTTCCTAGTAATGTCTTGATTATAAACGGAGACGGCCGTGATACTGATTTGTTGATGCAAGAAGGCATCAAGGATGCGCAGACTTTTATAGCTTTGACGGAAAATTCCAGCACGAATATATTGGCATGTCTGGCCGCTAAGCGTTTAGGTGTGTTTAAGACAATCGCTAAGATTGAGAATATTGATTATATCCAATTGGCGGAAAGTATGGACATCGGTTCGGTTATCAACAAAAAGCTGATAGCGGCCAGCCATATCTATCAATTTCTTCTGGATGCGGATGTCTCTAACGTGAAATGTTTGACCTTTGCGAATGCGGATGTAGCGGAGTTGGTGGCTCGACCGGATTCAAAGATTACCAAGAAACAAGTCAAGGATCTCCGTCTGCCGAAAGATATGACTCTCGGTGGGTTGATTCGTGACGGTGAACCTATGATGATCAAGGGTGATACTCAGATACAGGCATACGATCATGTTGTCGTATTCTGCTTGGATACGGCTATGCGTAAGCTGGAGGACTACTTTAACTAGTTGATAGTTATGTTGAACGTACGTTTTATAGTGAAGATGCTAGGGGTGATGTTCATCCTTGAGACTTTTTTTATGCTGGCTGCTACTGTCGTAGCCTTCCTTTATCGGGGGAGTGATGTATATCCGCTTCTTATTTCAAGCGGAATCTTATTCGGGACCGGTTTTTTGTTCTACTCTATGGGCTTTAAGGCGAATGAACACTCGGCCGGCCGGCGGGAAGGAATGTTGATCGTGACATTGACATGGATTTTATTCTCTTTATTTGGAATGTTACCATTCTATATAGGAGGATATATAGATAATGTGACCGATGCCTTTTTCGAGACCATGTCCGGATTTACGACTACAGGCTCTACTATTTTAACGAATATAGAAGCGTTGCCTAAAGGTATCTTATTCTGGCGGAGTCTTACACAGTGGCAGGGAGGTATCGGTATGGTCGTATTCACCGTGGCTTTGATGCCTATTTTCGGGGGTGGTGCCTCGCAGATGTTTGATGCCGAAACGCCCGGTATAACCCATGAACGTTTTCGTCCTCGTATTACGCAAGTCGCTAAACGCCTGTGGGGGGTGTATGTTTTTCTGACACTTTTTTTAGTCGGCCTTTTATGGGCTGGTCCGATGAATTTGTATGATGCGGTAAATCATGCGTTCACGGCTATATCTACTGGTGGATATTCAACCAAAAACGCAAGTATCGCTTATTGGAATTCCTCTTATATAGAGTATGTAATAACTATTTTCATGTTTATCGGAGCTACCAATATGACATTGGTTTATTTCTGTTTTAATGGAAATGTGAAGAAATTGATTAAAGATGAGGAGTTTCGCTGGTTTTTCTTTTTTGTTTTAGGCGCTATTATCGTTGTCATGGTGTGGATCTTGTACCTTGGATTCGCCTCGGATGTAGAGAATGCGTTCCGTAAGGCGGCTTTCCAAGTGGTGACCTTGGTTTCTACGTGTGGATTCGCTACGGATGACTATATTCCTTGGGGACCGTTTTTCTGGTTTATCGCATTGATCTTGATGTTTATTTGTGGATGCGCCGGATCTACTTGCGGTGGCTTGAAGATGGGACGCTTCGTTATTTTAACGAAGAATCTCTCCAATGAATTTAAGAAACAGACACATCCCCATGCGGTGATTCCAGTACGAATGAACGGGCATGTCGTATCTGGTGATATCGTACATCGTGTGTTAGCTTTTGTGTTCGCTTATATTACGTTAATCGTGGTGAGCTGTTTGGCTTTATCTTTGGATGGGATGGGATTTTCGGAGGCGATTGGTGCCGCTGTTTCTGCTATAAGTAACGTAGGGCCCGGCTTGGGAACGCTTGGTCCGGTAAGTAATTTTGCGGATGTTCCCACGGTGTCGAAATGGTTTCTGTCTTTTTTGATGTTAACAGGGCGTCTGGAGATATTTACGGTATTAACGATATTAGTCCCCGGTTTTTGGAAACAGTAAAATTATTGAAAATGAAAAGTATACAGGTCATTGCTAGTCTGCTGTGTGGTATTCTGTATTGTGGGATTTCTTTAAATGCCCAGAATGTATTGAAAGCAACAGGTTGGATGCCAGAGCACACATTTACTTCCGGAATAGAAGGTCCGGCTGTAGATAGCGAAGGAAATTTATATGCCGTAAATTATAAGAAAGAAGGGACGATCGGTATTGTACGCCCAGATGGTAGCCATGGCTGTTTTCTCGTTTTGCCGGAAGGATCTACCGGGAATAGTATCCGCTTCGGGAAAGACGGAAATATGTACGTGGCGGATTATACAGGGCATAATATCTTAAAAGTGGATATGAAATCTAAGAAGATCAGCGTATTCGCTCATGAGCCAAAGATGAATCAACCAAACGATATTGTATTTGCCTCCAATGGAAATATCTATGCGAGTGACCCGGATTGGCCGAATCAAAAAGGCCAACTTTGGTTGATTACCCCGGATGCGAAAGTCTCCTTATTGGAGACGAATATGGGAACGACTAATGGCATCGCTGTGAGTGAGGATGGTAAACGCTTGTACATTAATGAATCTGCTCAATTAAAAGTCTGGGTATATGATATATGCCCGGATGGTACTTTAAGGAATAAACGTCTATTTCATACTTTTGAGGGGTACGGTATGGATGGTATGAAGTGTGACGAGAAAGGAAATCTTTATATTTGCCGTTATGATAAGGGTACTATAGCTTTGTTAAATCCGCAAGGAGATTTAGTTGAAGAGATTCAATTGACAGGAAAGCAGCCGTCTAACTTAACATTTGGAGGACCTGATCATCGTCAATGTTATGTGACATTGCAGGATCGGGGTTGTTTTGAAACCTTTAAGGTTCCTTATCCGGGAAAAGAATGGTAACCCGATATACGTTTTTGATTAATTTTGCGTTATAATAGGTACGGAATATTAAAAAGATATATAGATGATAGAATATATAAAGGGTGAAATCGTGGAACTTACACCTACACGTATGATTTTGGAGTGTGGTGGTATAGGCTACGAGCTGAATATATCCTTGAATACATATAGTGCGTTTGGGAGTAAGACTACCGGAAAAATATATATATATGAGGTAATCCGGGAAGATGCTCATTTACTATTTGGCTTTGCGAGAAAATCGAAAGGGAGTTGTTCCTTTTGCTTACTTCCGTTTCCGGCGTGGGACCGAATACCGCACGCATGATCCTTTCTTCTCTACCGCCATCCGAATTGGTTCAAGTGATCGGTTCGAAGAATGAGGCCGCATTGACTGCCGTGAAAGGGATTGGTTTGAAGACGGCCCAGCGTATCTTGGTAGATTTGAAAAATAAGGTGAAACCTATGGAGAGTATGGCCGGAAACTTGCCGGAGGCATCAGTCTCTAATGGAGCGGTAACCGAGGAGGCCGTAGCCGCATTGGTTATGTTGGGTTTCCAGAAAGCGGCTTCGCAAAAAGCGGTATCCGCTATTTTGAAAGGCTCGCCCACTTTAGCTGTGGAACAAGTAATTAAAACTGCGCTTAGAATGCTTTGATAATTGACAATTGAGGATTAACGATTAACAATTGACAATTAAATGAGAAAATGAGAAAACGAATACTGAAATATTCCATATGGATCGTTGTATTATTGTTTGGTGTCGGCTTGTATTCGCTGAATGCTGATTACCTTGCGTATACATCATCTTTGCCGGAATTGGAGTTGCTGGAAGCTCCGGAGGATACGATCCCTCCCCGTTATCCGGTAGCTAAAACTACACCGGAGGAATATCAAGATATCGTGAAACAATCACCTGCCGATTTGCGTGATCCGGAGAATGTCAAGACTACGATTGAGTATGATTTAAAGACGAATACGTATATTGTTCGTACGAAATTAGGCGATATGGAGATTGGTACGCCGATGAGTTTAACCCCAGCGGAATACCAAGATTATTCTATGCAACAATCACTTCGTTCCTATTTCCGCCAAAAGAACGAGGAAGAATTCCAAAAAGCTACGAATAAACAGTTTAACTTAACCGATATGCAGTTTAATATCGGTGCGGCGGAACGTATCTTCGGCCCCGGTGGAGTACGTGTAAGAACACAAGGTTCGGCCGAGATCACGATGGGATTGAAGACGAATAAGAATAATGATCCTTCTCTTCCGGAGCGTTCCCGTAAACGTACTTTCTTCAATTTTGACGAGAGTGTGCAGTTGAATGTACAAGCCTCGGTGGGTAGCAAGGTGAATTTCGGAATGAATTACAATACCGAGACCTCTTTTGATTTCGATTCCAAGAAATTGAAGTTGGCGTATACGGGCGAGGAGGATGAGATTATCAAATCGTTGGAAGCCGGTAACGTGAGCATGAATACCAGCAACTCCTTGATTAATGGAGGTGCGGCTTTATTCGGTATGAAAGCGGATTTACAATTTGGTAAGTTGCGAGTGAACGCCTTGTTTGCCCAGCAGGAATCTGAATCCAAGACGGTTAGCTCAAAAGGGGGCGTGCAGACGAAGCCCTTCGAGATCAAGGTGGATGAATACGACGAGAACCGTCACTTCTTCTTGGGCCATTATTTCTATGATAACTACGATAAGTTTATGGAGTCTTTGCCTACCGTCACCTCCGGTATCGAGATCTCTAAGATAGAAGTGTGGGTGACCAATAAACGAGGTAATTATGACCAGTCCCGCAATATCGTAGCTTTCACTGATTTGGGAGAAAATGAATCTCGTAATATCGGTAATACAGCCTTGGTAATGCCTTCCGGAACGGATAGGCGTCCGAATAATTCCGCAAACAATTTATATACGACTTTAACCACTCAATTTACGGGTGCCCGTAAGATTAATATGGTGAATGATGCTTTGAAAGGTGCCATGGAGGGAGGACGGGATTTTGAGAAAATCGAGAGTGCCCGTTTGCTAGAGTCGTCTGAGTATACATTAAACAAGAAATTGGGTTATATTTCTTTGAGGACTCAGTTACAGGCTGATGAGGTATTGGGTGTCGCTTTTAGTTTTATCTATAATGGCAAGACCTATCAAGTCGGTGAGTTCTCTACGGATAATAAAGAGAATACGAGTGACTGTATTTATGTGAAGTTGCTAAAGGGCATCACGATGTCGCCTGATATGATGTTCTGGGACTTGATGATGAAGAACGTATACTCATTGGGTGCTTATTCGGTGCAGAAAGAAAAGTTTAAATTGAACGTAACCTATCAGAGCGATTCTACCGGTACGTATGTAAACTATCTTCCAGAAGGTAATTGTGCGAATCAAATCTTGATTCGGGTATTAGGGCTGGATCGCTTGGATACTTATGACAATCCGAATCCGGATGGCTTCTTCGATTTTATTGACGGTTATACGATACAGGCGGAGACCGGTAAGATTATATTCCCTTGTGTACAACCTTTCGGCTCGAAATTACGGGAAAAGGTAGGTAATGCCTATGCCAGTAAATATGTATTCCAAGAGTTGTATGACTCGACATTAACTGTTGCTCGCCAGATCGCCGAGAAAAATAAATTCCTTTTAAGTGGTGAGTATAAAGCCTCGTCGGGTTCGGAGATCGACTTGGGAGCTACTAACGTGGCCCGTGGGTCTGTACGTGTCACGGCAGGAGGAGCTACACTGACAGAGAATGTGGATTATACGGTAGATTACAGTTTAGGACGTGTGACGATCTTGAATGAGAGCATCATATCTAGTGGAACACCCGTTAGCGTATCTCTGGAGAACCAGTCTACTTTTAATATGCAGCGAAAGACGATGATCGGGTTAGACTTGAATTACCAGTTCAATAAGGACTTCATGGTCGGTGCCACGGTTATGCATATGTCGGAAATGCCTCTTACGGTAAAAACCACTTTGGGAGATGAGTCTATAAAGAATACTTTATGGGGCTTGAATACCTCTTATAAAGCAGAGAGCCAGTGGTTGACAAACGTATTTGATAAGTTACCCTTGTTGACATTGACCAAACCTAGCCAAATCTCATTCAATGCGGAATTCGCTCATTTAATAGCGGGACATTATGAGAATCAATATACGGGTGGTTACTCTTATTTGGATGACTTCGAGTCTACACAAAGTGGTATGGATCTTTTGAACCCGTATGCTTGGAACTTGGCGAGTACCCCCTATGAAGATTCGAATCCTAAATTTCCGGAAGCGGAGAAGGTGAACGATATCGCTTATGGTAAAAACAGAGCTTTGTTGGCTTGGTATACGGTAGACGGAATCTTCACACGTAAGAGTTCCTCTTCCCGCCCTCGACATCTTACGAATGATGATTTATCGAATCATTATACGCGTGGAGTCAGTTATAAAGAGATCTTTCCGAATAAAGAGTTGGGAACCAATGATAATACGACTTTGCCAGTATTAAACCTCGCTTTTTACCCGAATGAGCGTGGTCCGTATAACCTGGATGCGGAAAATGTAAACTCGGACGGTACGTTGGGTAATCCGGAAAAACGTTGGGGTGGTGTAATGCGCAAGATCGAGCCTAGCGATTTGGAATCTGCCAATTATGAATATATCGAATTCTGGCTTTTAGACCCGTATCTTGAGGACGAGACAGCCGAAGGTGGTGACCTATACTTTAACTTGGGTGAGATTTCCGAGGATATTTTGAAAGATGAGCGGAAATTCTTTGAGAATGGCATGCCTGTGGACGGTGATATGTCGAAAGTTGATACGACTGTTTGGGGTAAGGTTCCTCGCACGCAAAGTACGGGATATGCGTTTGATGCCCAAAATCGTGAGTTGCAAGATGTCGGTTTGAACGGTCTTTCTACGGAGGAAGAGCAGACTTTCCCTACGTATGCGGATTATTTGAATAAATTGAGGGCGAAACTATCCGGTGAGACCATCTCTAAGATGATGGATGATCCATTTTCTCCTTTTAACGATCCTGCCGGGGATAATTATCACTATTTCCGTGGGGATGATTACGATGCTAAGGAGTTGGATATTTTATCTCGCTATAAACGATATAACGGTACAGAGGGAAACTCACAAGAATCCGATCAAAGATATGCTACAGCCGGAAAGAGTACACCGGATGTGGAAGATATCAATGGCGATAATACGTTGAATGAGACAGAGAAATATTTTGAGTACAAGATCTCTCTCCGTCCAAAAGATTTGCAGGTCGGTGTAAATAACATCGTCGATGAGCGTACTCCGGAAGTAACCTTGATGAATGGTGATAAGGAGAAAGTAAAATGGTATCTATTTAAGATTCCTATTAAAGATTATGAGAAGAGGGTTGGAGCGATCCGGGATTTCAAGACTGTCCGTTTCATGCGTATGTATATGACAGGATTCCGTAAGTCTACGGTTCTGCGTTTTGGTACCTTGGAACTGGTCCGTGGTGATTGGCGTACTTATACGCAGGATTTGTCAAATCCTCTTGTTCCGCCAAAGTCTGATGGACAGATAGTCGTATCTTCTGTGAATATAGAGGAGAACGGGCAGCGTCAGCCGGTCAACTATGTGTTGCCTCCGGGTATTAGCCGTATGTTCGATTCCAGCCAGCCTCAGTTGCTTCAACAGAACGAGCAGGCATTGTCTATGAAGATAACGGATTTATCTCCTGCGGATGCACGTGCGGTTTATAAATCTACCGCTTATGACCTTCGCCGGTATAAACGATTACAAATGTTCGCTCATGCGGAAGCGCCGATTGATGAGAGCAAGACTTTGTCGAATGGTGATTTCTCTGTATTTATTCGTTTAGGTTCTGACTATAAGAATAATTATTATGAGTATGAGGTACCTTTGGATCTGACTCCCCATAGTACTATTCTTTATAATACGAACAATAGCGCGGATCAAGAAAAAGTATGGCCTTTAAATAATACCTTGAATTTTAAATTGGAGACGCTGACCGACTTGAAGTTGGAGCGAAATAAATTGAAACGTCAGGGACAGGGAAATATAAGCTACCAAAAGGTTTATTCGAAAAATGATCCGGATAATACGCGTAATAAAATCAGTATCATCGGTAACCCTAGCTTAGCGGAGGTGAAAGTGATCATGATCGGCGTACGTAATAATACGGGTGATATCAAGAGCGGTGAGGTCTGGGTAAACGAACTTCGTATGACTGATTTCGATGAGAAAGGTGGTTGGGCCGCTAATGCGAATCTGAACGTCGCTTTATCCGATTTGGGTACGGTCAATGTAAGTGGACGAATGGAAACCGCCGGTTTTGGTGCGTTGGATCAGTCGCTGGCCGAACGTCGGATGGATGATTATTCGCAATATAGTGTGGCGACCTCGATTGAGTTGGGTAAGTTGTTCCCTGAGAAAGCAAAGGTTAGCATACCTTTTTACTATGCTTATTCGAAAGAGACTACAACTCCTGAGTATGATCCGTTGAATGAGGATATTAAGCTTTCGGACGCTTTGGATGCGGTAGAGACCCAAGCCGAGAAAGACTCTATCAAGAGTTATTCTTTGGACCAGACCACGATTAAGAGCGTCTCTTTCAATAACGTAAAGGTGGATATCCGTAGTAAGAATCCGATGCCGTATGATCCGGCTAACTTCTCGTTAGGTTACTCTTATAGCCAGAACAGTAAGAAGAATCCGGAGACCGAATATGAGACAACCAAGGATTACCGAGGTAATTTCGCTTATAATTATACGCCTTACGTGAAACCGTTCCGACCCTTCGAGAAGCTGAAGAAGAATAATGGATATACAAAATATATCAAGCAATTCGGACTGAATTACGTCCCGTCGAATATTAGTTTCCAGACGGCGATGATGCGGAATTACTATGAGATTAAGCTAAGGGATTTGACAAGTTCTACGGATGGAGGTAACCAGTTGCTCTCATTCAGTCACAATTTCTTGTGGGACCGTGCCTTCAGTTTGCGTTGGGACTTTACGAATAATCTGAGCATGACGTTTACTTCCGGTACGAATGCCCGCATCGAGGAACCGAATGTTCAAGTGAATAAGAAATTGAATCCGGATGATTATCAGGTATGGAAGGATTCCGTGAAGCAAAGTATCCGTGATTTGGGTACTCCTTTGAAATATGACCAAACGTTTAATGTCACTTGGAATATGCCATTGCAATTCATACCGGCATTGGACTGGGTAAATAGTTCATTGACTTATAATGCCACGTACAACTGGGATCGTGGAGCCAATGTCGCTAGTATTGAGTTGGAACAGGGTAATATAATAAAGAACCAACGTCAATTTGACTGGCAGGGTAGTTTCAATTTGCAGTCATTGTACAATAAGAATAAATATCTGAAGAAGATCAACCAGAAATTTATGGCCTCTTCCCGGGTAAGCGCTCGTCAACCGGAGAAAAAGAAGAAAGAGGTGAAACTAGAGAAAGAGATCCAATTGAGCCCGGATAGTGGAACGATCGTGCAGCATGGAATGTTTACGAAGAAGGTTCGTATCACGGCACGTGGAGCGGACGGGAAGGTCTATTCAATTAAATACAAGCCGATCAATTACGCCCAAGTCATGATCTTGAATAAGGATACGGCCCGTTTGAAGCTGACAATCGTGCCCGGTCCTCAGCCTTTGGAAGGAACCTTGACGAAAGTCGCTGAATATAGTAGCCGTTTCTTGATGATGGTACGTCGGGTAAACATACAATATTCGTTGATAGACGGTATGATGTTGAGTGGTTACGCACCGGAGGTTGGTGATATGTTCGGACAACGGCGTACAGGAACTTTGGCTCCGGGACTCGGTTTTGCTTTTGGAGCGGTAAGAAGGAGCTTTATCGACGAGGCGGACGAGCGGGGCTGGCTGGTAAAGAATGAGAATATGACGACTCCCGCCATGATCAATAGCGCGAAGAATCTTACGATTCGTGCGAATCTAGAACCTATAGCCGGCTTGAAGATTGATTTGAACGCAAACCGGGTAGATACCCGTAGTACCGATATCTATTATATGCAAGACGGTATGCCCGAGCAGATGGGAGGTAGCTTCACGATGACTACGATTGCCTTGGGGAGCGCTTTCGGCGGCAGCGGAAACGCTAATAACGGTTATTCCTCGAAAGCGTTCGATAAATTTATCGCTCATCGTAGCGTGATCGCCCAGCGTTTGATGGATACCTATTCTGGTACGGTTTATCCGAGCTCCGGTTTTATGGCGGGGCATGCTTTAGCGGGAAAACCTTATGATCCAGCCGTAGGGGGAGGCGTAAGCCTGAATTCCATGGAGGTATTGGTACCTGCTTTCTTGGCGGCTTATACGGGTAAGGACCCGAATAAGGTAGGCTTGTCAGCCTTCCCGTCTGTTAAGAGCCTGCTACCGAACTGGCGTGTTACGTATGATGGCTTGATCCGTATACCGGTTATCCGCAAATACTTTAAGAGTATGATGTTAAGTCATCAATATCGTTGTTCCTATAGCGTAGGTGCGTTTTCCTCCTTCTTGGATTGGGTAGATGCCGGGCAGGATGGTTTGGGATATATCCGCGATATCCAGACAGGTAATCCTACGCCGTCGTCTCCTTATGATATAGCGGCCGTGAGTATCACGGAAGGATTCAGCCCGTTGTTTGGTGTGGACGCTACTTTATTGAATAATATAACAGGTAAATTTGAGTTGCGCAAGACTCGTAACTTAAGCTTGAATATTTCCTCTTACCAATTGGTGGAAGCGCTTTCCAACGAATTCGTGATAGGAGTAGGATATAAGTTGACTGAGTTTAACAAGGTGTTGAAAATGAAAAAGACACGCGACTTCAGTAATGATCTTACGATCCGCTTAGATTTCTCTTACCGTAAAATGCAATCGTTGATCCGTAAGATTGAGGATCAGTTTACGCAGGCTACCAGCGGGAATATCGCCAAGACCATCCAGTTCTCTGCGGATTACGGGTTAAGTCGTGCCTTGACATTGAGAGCGTTCTATGATTTACAGATCAATGAGCCGATCGTGTCCACATCTTCTTACCCGACATCGAACTCGAACTATGGTATTAGTTTACGGTTCTCCTTAGCGCAATAAAAAGAGTATAGTCTATTTACAGGACTTCTTGGTCTGTTTTTAAATACCTGTCTAGCGGTATGGAATAAACCTTTATATTTGTGCGAAATATAATTTGGATATGAAGAATACTTACAAATTGATATTATTTCTTCTCTTGATAACCCATGCCTCTTTCGGCCAAGACGTGAAAGGGTATATTAAGGATGCGGAGAGCAAGGAAGCTTTAGCCGGGGTAAACGTTTTTTATAAGGACAAAGGGGGTACGAGAGGAACTGTGTCTGATATAAACGGTTATTATGAGCTGAAAGTGACGGATGGCGACGCTGTATTGACTTTTAGCTATCTGGGATATGAAACGTTGAGCGTTCCCGTGAAAGTAGATCCGGGAGAGTTCTTGACGCATGACGTATCCTTGCGAACAAACTCAAACATGATGGACGAGGTCGTCGTGAGCGTCGGGCGTTATGAGCAAAAGCTAAGCGATATTACCGTCTCTATGGAATTACTGAAAGCGAAAGATATCACTCGTCAGTCTCCGAAAGATTTAACGGACGTATTGAAGAATATCTCCGGTGTGGACGTGACGGACCGGCAACCTTCCGTACGCGGTGGTACGGGATGGACCTATGGCGTGGGTAGCCGTTGCTTGATTCTGGTGGACGGAATGTCGGTGCTAACTCCGGGTTCCGGCGAGATAAACTGGAATATGATCCCGATGGAGAACGTCGATCAAGTAGAGGTACTGAAAGGGGCCTCTTCCGTATTATATGGCTCTTCTGCCTTGAATGGTTTGATTCACGTGAAAACGAAACGCCCCGGATTGGATCCGGTAACACAGGTGAACGTACAAGGAGGATTGTATGGAAAGCCGCGCCAAGACGGGACGCCTTTATATGGAGGCTTGGATCTCTCTCATTCCCGTAGGATCAAGAATTTTGATTTGACAGTGGGGGCTAATACATTCTTGGACGACGGGTATCGGCAGGATAATTACAATCGCCGTGTCCGGGTCGGTGGGAATCTTACGTATCACGATCCCCGGGTACAAGGGTTGAACTATGGCGTGAACGTGAATTATTTGTATAACGATTATACCGGTTTCTTTATCTGGCGTTCTCCGGAGGAGCCCTATATTCAATCTCCGCTGGCGAATATGGGACGCCGTGAGAATACATTTTATATAGATCCCTTCTTGAATTATACGAATTCGGAAAAAGGGACGACTCATCGTTTCAAGGGGCGTTTCTTCCATCGGGGAAGCCGTATCATCACGCATACTACGGATAAGTCTCTTTTTGACATAACGAATAATATGGGTTTTGATATCTCATCCGTCCCGGAGATTATCAATATGGCGCAAAACTGGCAAACCGAGTTATTGCCGACCTTCTTACCGTATTTGCCGGAGGTGATGAACGGGAAGGTGAGCGGATTGATGGCTGAATTGGGCAAGCTGGGAAATCATTTTTTCCCGACAGCTACCTCGGCGGATTATATGGACTTGATTTCTTGGGTGATGGGACGTACTCCGCTACCCGATAAGAATAACGTAGGGGCTTGGTTGGTAGATGCCATGAAACCGATGGAGAAAAAAGCGCCGGAGGCTACGGATCATACCTATTCCTATAATCTGGATTACCAATTCAGCAAGAAGTTCGAACATTCACAACTCACGGTTGGAGGTACTTATGAGCGTATTCATGCGGATTCGAAAGTGACCGGGCAGCATAGTAGCGATAATGTGGCTACCTTCCTGCAATATGATCATAAGTTTATCGATCGTTTGAACGTCTCGGTCGGTGTTCGTCTGGAGTATTACCGGGTCGATGATTTCTACCGGGAAGCGGAGACGAAGATTTTCGGGGCGAAGGTTCCGGTAAAACCTGTTTTCCGTGGAGGCTTGAATTATGAATTGGGTGAGTATAGTTTTATCCGGGCATCTTTCGGACAGGGATACCGTTATCCATCCGTTACGGAGAAGTTTATCCTGAAGGATATCGGAGGTGTGGGAGCTTTCCCGAACGCTGAATTGAAAGCGGAGCAAGGTTATAATGCCGAACTTGGTTTCAAGCAAGGCTATAAGTTCGGCAATTTGAAGGGCTTTATCGATGTGGCCGGCTTTTATACCCGTTACAAGGATATGATCGAGTTCCGTTTCGGCCTGTTTAATAATAAGACCTTCGATTATATCGATGGGCTTTCCAAGTTGTTCAATGCGTTCTCTAGCGGCGACGGCTTAGGAATCGGCGCTCAGTTCACGAACGTAGGCCGGGCGGAGATTTATGGGGTAGACTTGTCTA
>OHDZ01000211.1_pt1 | contig 27376 bp, 28 predicted proteins | sample 1567161 | NCBI WGS metagenome assembly OHDZ01 (sample SAMEA3879525, study PRJEB24766) | human gut metagenome | biome: human-associated habitat; feature: feces | place: USA | collected 1985/1987 | reverse complement strand
ATATCTGATTCCGAGTTCTTTATTTCTGCCATATTTAATCCTGAAACTCCTTTCTATCTATAATTCTATCTATAATTTATTCTGCTATCTATAATCTACACTGTCTTACAACCGCAGTTTCCTGCACCGTACAGAGTACAGCCCTGGTTTCATCATCGCAGACCGCTAAAGTGCCTCAAACACCTACACGCTACGTATCCCACTACAATTACTATAATATACACAAAATTTGATAAAAGAGCAACAAGTACTCCCATGCTCTGCTTCAGATTCGAGATTCTTATCCGAAAATGATTATTGACAGAACCAAACATCCCCAATATAGCTATGAAGGAATCGAAATTCCTTCCAGCTGCATAAAAGAAAAACGAGACGACCAAAATATTGACTCTTCTTATTCTGGATGTTTCTGTGATATACTTATATGGGGTCGTATCAGACCGGAAAGGAAATATTATGCTACAAAAATTATATGTTTTTTTCAGGAAAGAAACCGTTTTGTCAATTGCAGTGATCCTGGCGCTTCTTTCTATGTTCTGTGTCAGACCGGATAAGGCTTATTTTACTTATATCGATTTCAGGACTCTCGGCCTCCTCTTCTGTTTGATGGCAATTGTAGCTGGTTTGAAGGCTGTTGGTGTTTTTGATATACTTGCCAAAAAATTGCTGATGGGAACATCGGGAACTGTGGGTGTGATGAGGCTGTTGGTACTCTTATGTTTCTTCCTGTCAATGGTGATCACCAATGATGTGGCATTGATTACTTTTGTTCCTTTTGCACTGATCATTGTGCATAAACTGCCAAAGGAACTGGGCAATTACTGGCTTCTTAAAATAGTAGCCATGCAGACAATCGCTGCTAATCTCGGAAGCATGCTCACACCAATCGGAAATCCGCAGAACCTTTATCTATATGCCAGAGCAGGGATGTCCGCGGCAGGATTAATAACCCTGATGCTTCCCTATTCCGCCACAGCACTTATCCTTCTTCTGATATGGATACAGGTAGCCGCTGCCAAAGCACCTCACGTATGCGGTTCCGAAAAAGATAAAACTCTTTTGGGATTCTCTGACAGAAAAGAACTTAACATGGAATACCTGGCCGCTTACCTGATCTTATTTACAATCTGCCTGCTCACTGTTGCACGTATCATTCCATACCAGATTCCTCTTGTATTGGTTCTTATATATATGCTGCTAAGAAACAGGGAAAATATAAGCAGAGTGGATTACTCCCTGCTTGCCACCTTTATCGCATTATTTATTTTTATCGGCAACCTTGGAAGGATTCCGCAATTCAGCAGTTTTCTGGAAAAAATCATGGCAGGAAGGGAAACACTTACTGCTGTTCTTGCCAGTCAGATTATGAGCAATGTTCCCGCTGCGCTTCTTTTATCCGGCTTTACAGATAATTACCGGGCTTTAATTGTCGGAACCAATATTGGAGGTCTCGGCACTCTGATTGCATCCATGGCAAGCCTGATAAGTTTCAAATATATTGCAAAAGAAAACAGGAATCTGAGATGGAAGTATTTGGGAATATTCACTGCCTCCAATATTATATTCATGATATTCATGTTAATATTGTATTTTTTTCTTAGATAAAGGTTTTCCCGGAAGACTTGCAGATTTTCTGTGCCTGGCAGGAAAAAGAACCATTAAACCAGACATGAAGAGCACGTAAGCAGGATTAAGAGAGGATACAGATTATGGAAGATTCTTACGTATTACAACTATTAAAACCAAAGTTTAAAGATTTTCATTTGTGTTTCTGCGGATTTGCAGAATGCAAGCCATTACATAGCTATGGACCGGCCGCAAGACCCAATTATATTTTGCATTATGTAATGAAGGGCAAAGGTATGTATCAGGTAGGCGAAACGAAGTACCAGCTGAAAGAAGGGCAGGCCTTTCTGATCGAGCCGGAAAGCCTTACCTTTTATCAGGCAGATAAAACGGACCCATGGTCTTACCTTTGGGTAGGATTTGGTGGTACGGAGGCACAGAGATTTGTCAGAGATCTCGGACTGAACAGTCGTCAGCTTACATGCGAGTGTGAATATGGAGAAGAACTGAAAGAAATTGTATTTGAAATGCTTCATCATACGCATTCAACTGCAGAAAATCTTTACTATCTCCAGGGGAAGCTCTATCAGTTTTTCTCAGTACTGGCTCGTGGGATTGAAATTCAGCAATATTCGAATGATACAAAAGAAAGCATACATGTGCAGGAAGCAATTGCCTATATAAAGAATTACTATTCACAGAAAATCACAGTGGAAGATATAGCAAATTATTTGGCACTAAATCGAAGCTATTTATATACAATATTTATGAACAGTCTTGGAATCTCTCCGAAAGATTTTTTGACGGAATTTCGAATTTCCAGAGGAAAGGAGCAGCTCGCACTTACAAATCTGTCTGTGGAGGAAATTGCAGTTTCCTGCGGCTATCGTAATTCCCTTGCTTTCGGTAAAGTATTCAAGCAGAAAGTGGGAATAACGCCGACCCAATATCGTAATGACAACAGAAAGGATGCCCGAGAACGATTGATCCGTGCACAAAATGAACTGAAAGAATACAAGAAGCATAAAACAATTTATGTAGGAAACATCGAAAAAGAATAGATAAAATGTTAAAAAAGCATCTGATACCTAACATTTGAGATATAAATCTTAACAAAAAGGTATAACGGATGCTTTTTTTGTACGCTATACTTGTATCAACAAACATAAGGAACAAGTGCACAGGTTTCTTCACTTAAACAACAAATAAACAAATGAGTGTTAGAGGAGGAGAATCATGGAGAATCAAAATGAGACTCAGAAAAATCCGCAATATAAATATGCGTCTACAAGAGAAAAATTATGTTTTGGAATTGGAGCAATCGGTAAAGATGCAATTTGCAATTTAGTAGGGGCATTTTTAATGCTTTATTTTACAGATACATTGTATCTGGCACCGGCATTTGTCGGCATACTGTTTTTTGTAGCAAGAATATGGGATGCGATCAATGACCCGATGATGGGAATGATTGTTGACAATACACATACACGTTTTGGTAAATTCAGAATCTGGCTTGTAATCGGAACATTGGTAAATTCAGTTGTATTTGTTTTGTTATTCCACAGTTTTAACCTGTCAGGAACAGCATTGTACGTATATGTATCCGTTATGTACATCTTATATGGAATGACTTATACAATCATGGATGTCCCTTACTGGTCATGGCTTCCGAACTTGACAAATGATCCGCACGAACGTGAGAAAGTATCCGTAATTCCAAGATTTTTCGCAAGTCTTGCAGGATTTTCAGTAGCAACATTTGGACTTTACATTATCAATTACCTGAACAAAGTTGCAGGCGAGAGCAATCTCTACGCAGAAAAAGGATATACACTTTTCGCAATCATTATCGCAGTTATTTTCATCGTTACAATCGGTATTACTGTATTTAATGTAAAAGAGGAATCAACATTAGGGGTATCATCAGAAAAGACAAGTCTGAAACAGGCATTTCAAGTAATTGTAAAAAATGATCAGCTACTTGCATTTATCGGACTACTTTTGACATTTAACCTTTGTACACAGCTTGCAAAAAGCTTTGCTGTATATTATTTCAAATGTGTATGCCATGATGAATATCTGTATTCTATTTTTGGATTTGCGATTATTGCTGAGATGGCAGGACTTGTATTCTTCCCGAAAATCGCAGAAAAAATCAGCCGTGAAAAAGTATACGCATTTGCATGCGGACTTCCGATTGTTGGATTTGTACTGCTCGGTGCAGCAGGATATGTAGCACCACAGAACAAAGTGTTAGTTATTGTATGTTGTGCGCTTCTTTTCTTTGGATCAGGTCTTTCACTTGGAGTAACAACATGCTGTATGGCAGATGTTATCGACTATGGAGAAGTGAAATTTGGTGTACGAAATGAAAGTGTAACATGCTCTGCACAGACATTCCTTATGAAGGCAGCTATGGCAGCAGCAGGTGGATTAACAGGAATTGGTCTTCAGATTGTAGGATACAACGCAAAAGCGGTAACTCAGAGCGCAGCAACCGTAATGGGTATTCGCGTATTAATGATTGTAATTCCAATTATTCTTGCATTTGCCAGCTTTGGTATTTACAAAAAATACTACACTTTAAAAGGTGAGAAGATGGAAGAAATCACAAGAAAAGTAAATGAAATGCATGCGAAAAAGCACACAGCTTAAAAGACAACAATTCAATTGTAAAAGAGGTAATATATGAGACAGATTATTTTTCACAAGGAAACGAAAACTTTTCATTTATACAATGAAAAAATCAGTTATATCTTATGTGTATTAGAAAATGGACATCTGGGACAATTATATTTTGGAAAACGACTTCATGATAAAGCAGATTTTTCTTATCTGGTTGAAAAATGTGGACGCCCAATGACATCATATATATATGAATGGGATCGTACTTTTTCATTGGAACATATCCGACAGGAATATCCTGTCTACGGTACGACAGACTACAGACATCCGGCAATTGAATTGTTGCAGGAAAATGGCAGCAGGATCAGTGAGTTCCAATATGACAGCTATGAGATTATTGCCGGAAAACCGAAACTCTCCGGATTGCCGGCAACTTACACAGAGTCCGAGGAGGAAGCGCAGACATTGCGCATCTTCCTGAAAGACGCTTTGACTGGTGCAAAACTGGCGCTTTTATATACGATTTTTGATGAATATAGTGCAATTGCAAGAAGTGCTTATATTGAAAATGCCGGTGAGAAAAATCTGCATGTATTAAATATGATGAGCTTAAGCCTGGATCTTCCGGATAAGGATTATGAATGGATGCAGTTGTCCGGTGCGTGGTCCAGAGAGCGCTATATTAAAAATCGAACATTGGAGCAAGGCATAACAGCTATCGACAGCATGCGCGGAAATTCTTCTCACGAACATAATCCGTTCCTTGCTTTAAAACGTCACAACACAGATGAAAATGCAGGAGAAGCAATCGGAATAAGTCTTGTATACAGTGGAAATTTCCGTATGCAGGCAGAGGTAGATACACATGATGTGACACGAATTACAGCCGGAATCAATCCGGAAGGATTCGATTGGAAATTAGAACCGGGAGAAAGCTTTCAGACACCGGAAGCAGTTCTGGTTTACAGTGAAAATGGATTAAATGGCATGAGTCAGACATTCCAGAAGCTGTATGCTAAGAGACTCGCAAGAGGGTACTGGCGTGATAAGGCAAGACCGATTTTAAATAACAACTGGGAAGCAACTTATTTTGACTTTACAGAAGATCGCCTTGTAGAGATTGCAAAGAAAGCAAAAGAATGTGGAGTAGAACTGTTTGTCTTAGATGACGGATGGTTTGGCGCAAGAAGAAATGACAGAGCCGGTCTTGGTGATTGGGTGGCAAATGAAGAGCTTCTGCCAAATGGCATCAAGGGTCTGTCAGAAAGAATTGAAGCACTGGGATTAAAATTCGGTCTTTGGTTTGAGCCGGAGATGGTAAATAAAGACTCTGATCTTTATCGAGCACATCCGGACTGGATCTTACAGACACCGGGAAGAAATACATCACACGGCAGATACCAGTATGTACTCGATTTTTCAAGAAAAGAAGTAGTAGATCATATTTACGGAATGATGGCAAAGTTATTATCGGAGTCGAAAATCTCATATATTAAATGGGATATGAACCGAAGCATTACAGAATGCTACAGCAGCAAACTTCCTTCAGACAGACAGGGAGAAGTGTTCCATCGTTATATTTTAGGTGTATATGCTCTGTATGAACGTTTGACAAATGAGTTTCCAGAAGTATTATTTGAATCCTGCGCCAGCGGTGGCGGAAGATTTGACCCGGGAATGCTGTATTATGCACCACAGGGATGGACAAGTGATGATTCGGATGCAATTGAGCGTCTGAAGATTCAGTATGGAACTTCTATGTGTTATCCGCTCAGCAGTATGGGAAGCCATGTGTCTGTTGTCCCGAATCACCAGGTATTTCGCAATACCCCATTACATACAAGAGCGAATGTAGCATACTTTGGAACTTTTGGATACGAACTGGATCTCAACAAATTGACAGAAGAAGAGATCAAAGAAGTAAAAGAACAGATCACATTTATGAAAGAATACCGGGAAGTGTTACAGTTTGGAACATTTTATCGTCTGAAAAGTCCATTCGAAGGAAATGAGACGGTATGGATGGTGACAAATGAAGACCGCACGCTTGCAATCGTAGGCTACTATCGTGTTTTAAATGGAGTGAATCAGCCGTATAGCCGTGTCAGATTACAGGGATTGAACCCGGATATGATTTATGAAAATGTATGGAACCATACAGAAAATTACGGAGATGAATTGATGAATTATGGATTGATCACATCCGATGCGACAGCCGGTGAAGTGCCTGGGAATGTAACTCCTTGTACTGATTTTGAATCTAGAATATATATGCTGAAAGGCAAAAAAGTTCAGGAGGTAAGATAGAAAATGACGAAGACAAAAAGAATCATCGGAATGGTACTGGGAATATTGTTCATAGGATTATGTGTATCTTTCTTACGACTTTCACAATTTGGTGTGGATCCGTTCAGTGCGATGAATCTTGGAATCAGCGGGTTTATCGGATGGAGTTTTGGAACGTGGCAGCTGCTTATCAATGCGATCATTCTTGTAGTTGTATTCTTTCAGGCAAGATCCTGCATTGGTGTGGGTACCATTATCAATATGATATTTGTCGGATACATTGCAGACTTTATTTGTTATGTAGCGAATGATGTAGTGCAGATTCAGATGAATCTGCCACTGCGTATCATTGCACTGCTGCTTGCTCAGCTGATGGCATCTATGGGAGTGGCATTATATATGGTCGCAAATATGGGAATCGCTCCATATGACAGCGTCGCAGTTATAATCGAGAAACTGACACATCAGAAAATTCCATTCCATAAAGCAAGGGTTCTTTCAGATGTTGTTGTTGTGATTATCGGAATCATATTTGCCATTGCATCCGGGGCAGGTATCTGGTCGGTAGTAGGGATTGGTACAATTATAAATGCCTGCTTCAACGGTCCATTAATTCAATTTTTTAAAACAAAACTGGAAAGATTTTTCTTGTAAAATCTAAAGATTACAATTCTCCAATTCTTCAAGGCTCATATCCATAACAGATACGGGCCTTTCATTTCCATGACTACACCTCAGCCATCTTCTCCTGTGAAAGTCCAGCCTGTTTTCTGTAATGTTTAATTTGTTCTTCTAAAGTCATTTTTCTACCTCCGTTTTCGGTTTCTTATTTTCTTTATCATTTGTCTTTGTACATCTCATGCATCTATTATGATATTTTTTTCAAAATCTTTTTCTCTTTTGTCTTAGAAAAATCACTTAACCGATAGGATCGGATCCGTGTCTTGACAATGATTGGAATTAACAAACCATTATTTACCAGCTTTGCACATCTATTAATAATCGTTTTGTTGGTTACACCAAGCATTTTGCTTACTTCAATTGGTGTAAACTCATATAATCGCTTTTTTAACAGAAAGGCTAAGAATTCCTTTTCTTTTGCATTTAAATAGGACAGGCTTCCATCTAACTCATCGTTCTCGGATTCTTTTGATAATTCGTATACTTTTTTAGAATACAATACCATCATTCTTAAAAAATAATTAATCCAAATTTCCGGATGAGGAGGATTTTCTCGTCCGGAATAATACAATGCCGGTAATCCCATTTGCAGTGATGCATAATACTCATCTGGGTCATAGGCAAAATATTCTTCCAAAGAACCTATTCCATTAAAACCATATCCATAATAATCAAGGATATATCCTGACATTAATCTGGCGGTTCTGCCATTTCCATCTTCAAAAGGATGAATGGTAACCAATTGATAATGAACTATAGCAGCGATAATCAGCGGATGGTCATCTGTAGTATTTACATATTCAACAAGCTCTTCCAGTAAATCCGCACTTCCTGTTCCGGCTTTAAAAAATGTTTGTGCGGATCACTATCAATAGCTTCATTTGCCTGTTTTTCAGTCAATGGATTTCCTTCAATCTTATTAGAAGCATAGGAGCTTTTTTTCTTGGAGTTTTTTCTTAGCCTGTTTTTTGTAACAGGTGGCATTTCTATCGAACTAAGTGAAAAGCGTTTTTCGTCTATTTCCGATATTCTTTTTAAAATTTCATTTGTCAGAGTAACTTTAATCACATGTTCCACCTCCATTTCATCCATATATTATATCGTTTTGCGAATTGTTTTTCCACTAAAATTACACTATTTTTTCACTATTTTTCATTACTTCATCGTCTTCGCCACGCTACTGTGCCTGAATCAGCCGTCCGTTAATCCCATTTTGAGAAAATATAATAATGATACTATTATGAAATGAACCCCCAGTAGTGCCAGCTGCTGGGGGTTCTTCTCTTTTTGTTCGGTTGAGCATCCGATTAGGCTAATAAATGGCATGAATGATTTTTGTTTATTTCCTTTATTAATGGGCAGCCAGTGTTGCCAGCTTCTGCATAATTGCACTTACATCCTGCATTACATTCAAATTTTCTTCCTCTGCCTGCATCGTCTCGCCTGCGTGCGCCGATACCTGCTGGGAAATCGCTGAGATTGTCTGAATGGAATCTATAATTTCCTTATTTGCATTCTGCAACTCGGAAATGCTTCTTGAAAGAGTATCTGCATTTTTCTGAATTGCCCGCGTATTGTCCTCAATACTTTCAAAGCTTTCTTCTGCATTTGATGCACCAGTCTTCTCTTCGTTAATTCCATCTATCATATTGGAGACAACACCGACCACCTCCATGATTGCATTGGACACGTTGCTGATCAACTCTGTAATATGTACGGTTGCTTCTTTGGTTCTCGTTGCCATACCGGAAATTTCTGTTGCAACGACAGAAAATCCTCTTCCTGCCTCTCCAGCACGGGCTGCTTCAATGCTCGCATTCAATGCAAGAAGACTTGTTTGGTTCGTAATTCCTCCAATCAATTCTACAATGGAATTCATTTCATCCATATACTGGTTCAGATTTTCCAGTTTTTCTGTAACCTCGGTTCCATTATCAACAGACGCTTCAACTTCCGATGCCAGGTGCTCGATATCCTGTTTGCCTTCCGCTAACGCTTTCAGAGTAAGCGTCATGCTGTTTCCGATTTCTTCCACAGCGGTTGCAACTTCATCCACCTTATCCTGAATTGCATGTGTCTGTTCCAACTGATTCTGCACATGTTCTGCGGTATCAGTAGCACCTGCAGATACTTCCTGCATTGCCTCAGTCGTTGTCTTAGATGCCGCTGTCAGCTTTTCGAAACGTACATTGATATCTGCAATATTGCCGGAAAGCTGCTGATCAAGTTCCTCATTTCTTTCCAGAAGATTTTCAGCCTCTGCTTTTGCCTGCGCCACTTCTGTAAATCTCTTTCTTGTGTTTTCGCGAATCACTTTTGTAGTCAAAACAGAATTCGCTCCAACCATGATCATAACAACAATCTGTACAACTGCTGCTTCGATTCCATGATACCCAAAACCGCCTTTTGTCGCACCGATCACAACAACAATGATACTCTCTAATATGGTACCTGTATTAATCAGAAGAAGATAACGTGTGTCACTGTAAATGGTGACAACAAAAATCATCGGAATTACAAATACATAAATCAGATTTGTCGGTGAGGTAAAAAGACATATTGTGTAAAACAATGAAAATCCATAGGAAACCAGATGTTTGATCATCGCATGTTCCGTATTACTTTTCCAACAAATCACCTCGCCAATCAAAGGTATGACACCAACGACCGTAGCGATTGTCATATATACCGGAGACAGTTGTCCTCTTACGCTTTCCCATATCATAAAAAACACCATAACCGTTACCGTACTGATATGTGACAGCATCGCAATGCGATTCGACCGCGCCAATTCCGAAATTTCTTTTGTTTCCACCATCATAATTCCTCCTCTAGAAAAGTTTTTCCTACTTATATGTCTATTCTTCTAACTTTTAAAATATCATAAATATCCACATCCTTCAAGAAAATCCTTCTATTTTTTCACAACCACATGACTTCCCATAATGATACTATTATGAAAAAGGAAAAATCCTTCCAATCAGAGGCATATTGTCAAGTGTGTATAAAAATATAACTTATGTCCATTCGCCACCAGCATCTGAGCTATTGCATTTTCATAAAGCATTCCTTCATTAATCTGTAATTTGCCTGCCAATATCTGTTTATATACTTCATCTTCAAGTAATTCATTCTCATCAAATGCATGGCTTACCAAAAGTCCGGTATCACCCATATAACACTTTACATAGCTTCTTGTCTCATTCAATGATAAGCCAACATTCGGATCATTACACAAAAAGCACTCATTGGATATCATAGAATCCGACAGCCAGAAAAAAGTTTCTTCATACTGGTCTGCATAACTACCATCTTGTAGCTTTTTGAATACAACTCTTTTTTCATGCTGTGAAAGAAATCCCGGAATCTGATCATAGATTGCAAGAACTTTGCTTCTATATCTCATATCTATCTTCATAATATCTTCCCGATACAATTTAAGAATGTCCCTTTTTTCTTTATCCGCTTCTGTAAAATCTTTTTTACTTTCAATAAATGCCACTACAGGCATAGGCATCCCACCAACAAGCATATACTGATGAAACAAAAGCATTGCCTGATTATGCGCATATATGTTAGTTCTAATTTTTATGATTATACGCACATTGCAATTCATTTTTTGATTATACGCAAGTATTATAACCCTATTTTTTATGATTATACGCATATTCTATAAAGTCATATGTTCATACTTTTCCTCATTTCAAATCATAAATCTTACCTGATTATATCGGGAAAAGCATTTTATATTATATACTGTGTTATTATTTTTCTGGAATTTGCGACGATTATATAGTACTGATTCTAAACGGATTTTGAATTTATTTGGATAGTGATTAAATGAAAATAATTAATAATCTTAGAAAAGCATGTATTACCAGTAAGACCTGGTCGAAAAGACCCTCGCAAAGCCAAACCCCAGGCATCTGTAAGCTTTCTATATAGAGTGGCTTAATCATAGATAATTATAAGTTTTTTTGACAGATAAACAATCTGTCTTTTTGTTGTGCTGCAAAATAGACAAAAGAAAAAACACATCATATTTATCAAACAATTGCAAATATGATGTGTTTTATAATTATGTCAAAATTCTTAACTTAATGACATTGCCCTTTCGAGCTCTTCCTGCTTTGTACAACATTAAATTGTAGATGATTACTGTAAGAGTGAAAGTACACCCTGGTTAGACTGATTAGCCTGTGCCAGCATAGACTGTCCAGCCTGAGCAAGAATGTTGTTCTTGCTGTAGTTAACCATCTCTTCAGCCATATCTGTATCACGGATACGAGACTCGGCTGATGTAGTATTCTCAACTACGTTGTCGAGGTTGTTGATTGTATGCTCAAGTCTGTTCTGAACAGCTCCGAGTGCTGAACGCTGTGATGATACTGTTGAGATAGCATCTGCGATTGCATCAATTGCGTATGTAGCATCCTGCTCTGTATCAGCCTTGATTCCCTTTACTCCAAGTCCTGCAGAGTTCATTGAGTCGATGTTGACTGTAATCTTGTTTGTCATGTCAGCATCAGCACCTACGTGAAGGTTGAAGCTTAAGGCATCGTTGTAGTTTACTTTGCCTTTTGTGAGGGTGAACTTGTTTGTTGCGTCAGCTAATGCCCCTGTATTCTTATCTGCTGCTGCTGCAGTATCTGTTCCTATGTTGCTTGCTTTAAGAATTTCAGCTGTCTCTAACTGGTAAGCTTTTTTAGCTGTGATAACTGTTGAGTCATTGTCATCAATACCATCTGCGACACCTTTCATAACAGTAAGTGTCTTTGTACCGTTAGATACTACATCTCCTTCACCAATTTTAATAGTTCCTGCAGTTGTATTACCATTTCCAACGGTAGCATCATTACCATCAGCATCAGTCCATTTATCGTTCTTGTAAGTATATGTTGTTCCATTGACAGTTATTGTTTTACCAGCATCAGCCTGTCCGTCAACAAGCGCCTGACCATCTGTAGCTTCTGCACCAATAGTATAATTCTTACCAGCAATACTTATCTTATCACCAGCTTTAAGCTCTTTTAATGTAACATCAACTGTATCACCCTTATCTGTAAGTGTAACTCCGTCAATTCCTGCATCATGTGCATTTACATTATGAGCCTTATCGGCGCCATCACCCTTTAAGAGGTATGTCTCATTAAATTTTGTAGTCTCTGATACACGATCAATCTCTGTTGTAAGCTGGTCAATCTCATCCTGAATTGCCTGACGGTCTGTGTTAGAGTTTGTTCCATTTGCAGACTGTGTTGCAAGCTCGTTCATACGCTGGAGCATTGAGTGAACCTCTGTGAGGGCACCTTCTGCTGTCTGTACTGCTGAAACGCCATCCTCTGCATTTGTTGAAGCTCTGTCAAGACCCTTGATCTGCTTTCTCATCTTCTCAGAAATTGTAAGTCCTGCTGCATCATCTGCTGCACGATTGATTCTGTAACCTGATGAAAGCTTCTCTGTGCTCTTTGACTGTGCACTTGTTGTTACGTTAAGCATTCTGTTGGCATTTGCTGCCTGCATGTTGTGTTGTACTACCATAATATAATCCTCCTTGTCCCACGTTCGTGGGTTATTATGTTTGACCTCTGGAAATCCTTTTCCCGAGGTGTTTAGTAACTGCTATGTTTTTGGTATTTGCAGTCACTTTGTTGTTTTATAACAAACGGCTTTCCGGGTTGTGGCATCTGCCACGGCCGCCTATTAACATGATTTGTTTCTTTGCTTTACACCTATTATATCGGACACCATTTGCAGACCTTAACCCCCAAGAAAAGAATTTTTTTAAATAATTTTCTTTTGCCTGTCATGCGGCATGTGCCTGATAATATTTTCTACTGCAAAGGAGTATTCAATGGGAACTACACAGCCAATCAGCTTTTAATCCCCAGCATCTGCTCCAGCTTTTTCTTTCCGGTCTCATAGTCTGTAAACACAATTCCCTCCATACCAAGCTTTCTGCCACCTTCGATATTCTCCGGTCTGTCATCTATGAACACACATTCTTTCGGATTCAGATTGTATTTATCAAACAGGCACTGATAGATACCGGCATCAGGCTTTATCATCCCAACCATAGCTGAAATGACTTTGCCGTCAACAAGTGACACAAAACTAAGTTCACTGTGCGTATGAAGCTCGAAGTAGTCCTTTGGATAATTCGATAATAAATACACTTTATAGCCTCTGCTCTTTAACTCCTTAATCCAGTCTGCTGCATAGTCGAATGCCTTTACGACAAAAGCCTTTCCCTCTTTGAAAAATCTCCTGATATCCGCCTCATACTGTGGAGCCACCTTAACCATCTCATCAATTATCTCGTTCTCAGGAATTACACCACGGTCCAGCTCAACCCAGACAGGGTTTTCATATGTTGCATGGGCTAAAGCTGCTATTTTATTTTCTTCAATGCCAATCTCACGCATTGCCTCGTCCGGCTGGAACCTGACAAGCACGTTTCCTATGTCAAATACTATGTTTTTAATCATAATTTATTTTTTCTCCTTCAACCCTGCATCTCTTCCTGCAAAAAGCAATGCCATATGCTAAAATATCGCACCTGCCCTCATCGCGCAGAGCCTCATCATATCTCTTCTCCTTAATCTGCGTCATAGCCGCCTCACACGCTGCATCAAGGTTTTTCATCTCTTTTGCATATTTCACTTCAATAACGATGCCTGCATCCGGATCCTCCGGCTTGATTAAAATATCACTGAAACCGTCTCCCGACTCACGATTTGACTTAATAAGCCAGCCCGGATTGCTTCCGCGAAGCAGGCCGAGGAGCAGACCATGATAGAAGTTCTCTTTCATATCATCAGAAGCCTTTGTATCAAGTATACTTATCATGCGGCTCATAACGATGTTAAGCTGTCTTGCAATCTGCTTCTCATCTTTATCGAGGATAGCTCTGGATAAAAGCTTCATGGTATCATCATCTTTTGCAACAACAGCCTTGAACCACTCCTGAATCTGGAGAACAAACACTTCACGCACCTCTTTATTTGGAATCACCAGCTTGTAGGCATAGCTCTCGCTGTCAGGCAGCCTGACCTCACCAGCCGTAGTCAGGTAGCCTGTTGTAAAAAGTACGCTCCACAGATTGTCTATAGTATTGTCAATCTCATCATAGGTCAAGTCAAGGCGGAGCTGTTTCTCAACAAAACCACCTGCCACGAGCTTTTCTATCTCATCTCTCGTGGTCTGGTCTGCCTTGTCTACAAAGCGCTTCACCATGTCATTGCCACTGCTGTTAATCCAGAATGCACTCGGCCTGGCTGATGTGTCAAAAACCAGCTTTTTGGCAAAATTGATTACATCCCACGGACAATAAATGTCGGTATTACCGAAATGATAGCCATCATACCACTCCTTTACATCAGGGTAACGCTCAGCCCTGTCATAATCCGTAAGCAGCTTCCTGACCTCATCATCAGTAAAACCAAACTGTTCATCATGGGCGATATCTACAATGGAATTGATTTCAAAATTGTTGAGACCTGTAAAAATACTCTCCTTGGATACACGAAGACAGCCTGTGAGTACGGCAAACTGCAGAAACTCATTAGTCTTGAGTGCCTTTCCAAAGAGTCCTCTGATAAGTGAAACCATCTCTTTATAGTAACCATTCTGGAATGCCTTATCCAGAGGTACATCGTACTCGTCTATGAGGATAACTGCCTTCTGACCATAGTGTATAAACAATAACTGCGACAGACTCTGCAGACTTGATACAAGAAGCTGCTCATCCATCGTATATTTACCATCACACAGCGAAATGATAGCCCTATACCTGTCCTTATCGTTTTCTGAAAGAGCCTCACTATGCTCCAGAAACTTAAATTTTTCTGCTTCCCTCCCAATGAGCTCAGTAATCATATATCTTGCATCATCAAATGAACGTCCCTCAGCACTCTTGAGTGACAGAAAAATAACCGGGTACTTTCCCATATATTTGTCACAAAGCTCTTTGTTGCCTGAAATATATAAGCCATCAAACAATGACTCATCTGTGCCAACCTCAAAAAAACTTTTTAGCATGCTCATATTGAGAGTCTTTCCAAAACGCCTCGGGCGTGTAAAAAGGGTGACCTCTCCACCGGTTTCAACCAATTGCTCTATGAGCTTTGTCTTGTCAATATAATAAAAGTTGTTCCTTCTGATTTTTTCAAAACTATCAATTCCTACCGGCAGTTTTAAAGTACTCACCATATGAACCTCCACAAAACGTATCAATCCGCTATACTTAGCTATAGTATAGCGGATTGAGGGGCAAAATACAATTATTATTACCGTTCTGTGTTCCTTAGTTCTTCCTTTGATTTTGCCATCAGTATCATTTTCTCAAACGACTGTGCAAACCTCTCATCATCTTCCTCTGTGCGCTTTTTCGGTCCTTTGATATGATTCTTATGTGAGCTTCGTCTGGCTTTCTTGTTAAGGTGTCTCTCCATAAGCATCCGGTCGATATTTTCATCTGTGTACCATCTGCCGGACTGGTGGATTGCATATGCAGCTTTGCCAAGTGCCATAGCTGCAACTCCATAATCCTGCGATACAACGATATCTCCCCTGTGGCAGAGGCTTATAAGCTTGTAATCCACTGCGTCTACAAATATTTGCATTTTTTCCAGCCTCTTCAAATAAACGATATTATTTATCCAGATACCTGAACATGTTTATCTGACCATCACACTCATAATGCTCCATTAAAGGATTTTTGTATGCATAAATATATAATACTGATTTATTGAATTTACTGCAACACGATCTTGAAAGTTTATGTAATGTATTTCGGTAACAAAGGTATTCAGTCAACTAAATAATTTTTTATTTCTTGCAAATATATAAATAATGAACCATACGTAATTGCAAAGATGCAACGAATAATATATAATATTCGTTGCAAAGGAGGTTTTTATATGTCAAAAAACTATATGCAGGAAATTAAAAGTCGAATCCTGGCTTCCGAAGATGGCTCAGTTTTTTCCACTTCTGATTTTGCGGATATCGCTGATACCAACACGGTTCGTTCAGCATTATATCGCCTTGTTAAGGATAATATTCTTCGCAGAATTATAAATGGAATTTATGAAAAACCAAAATACAGTAAATTACTCGATGAATATGTAGCTGCTGATCCTGCTGCCGTTGCACAGGCATTAGCCCGCAGTTATCATTGGACCATCGCTCCATGCGGGAACACTGCCCTTAATTTACTTGGACTTTCCACTCAGGTAGCGGCGGTCTGGTCCTATATCAGTGACGGACCTTATAAAACCTATGAATGGAATTCTACAAAGCTCGAATTCAAACACCGAACTAATAAAGAAATTACCGGTCTGTCCCATATGACAAGTCTGGTAATTCAGGCATTGAAAACATTAGGGAAAAAAAATGTAACCCCGGAAGTTATCCAGACTCTTTCAACAAAACTCTCTTTATCCGAAAAACAGACCTGTCTGAAAGAAGCAACGGAATCCACCGACTGGGTTTATGATACAATACGACAAATATGCGGAGGTAATACACTATGAGAAAAATTGCATGTCTGTCAGATGATGACAGAAGAGAGCTTTTCCGAAATACCGCTGATAAAATGGGCTTAAATGATGCTATTGTAGAAAAAGACTTCTGGGTATGCTTTACCCTGGATTATTTATTTCACCGCTGTCCATGGAAAGACTCCATCACTTTTAAGGGTGGAACAAGCCTTTCAAAAGCATTTAATCTGATCAGCCGTTTTTCAGAAGACATTGATTTGATCCTTGACTGGCGCGTACTGGGTTATGGAATACTGGAGCCTTGGGAAAAACGCTCCAATACAAAACAAGATGCATTTAATAAAGAAGCTAATAACCGGGCTGAGATTTTTCTTGCAGAACAGTTCTGTCCTACCATAAAAAAAGAACTGTCATTAGAATTGGGGTGTGACACTAATATTTACATAGATGAGAATGACAAACAGACTGTTATTTTTGCTTATCCAAATCTGTTCACAAATCCTTCCACCCTAAAGGTAATACGTCTGGAAATCGGAGCATTAGCAGCCTGGACCCCTGCTAAGCTTGCAAGCATTGAACCTTATACAGCTGTATACTACCCAAAAATCTTTGAGCAGAAAAATACTGAAATTCTTACTGTTTCACCAGAACGTACCTTTTGGGAAAAGGCAACAATTCTTCATCACGAAGCCAACAGACCGGAGCATCTGGATATGCCACAACGATATTCTAGACATTACTATGATCTCTATAGAATGGCTCAGACCCCAGTAAAAGATGTTGCTTTTTCTCACATAGATCTTCTGAAAACGGTCGTTGATTTTAAAATGAAATTTTATCCAAGAGCATGGGCTAAGTATCCAGAAGCAACTCCCGGCACCTTAAAGCTGATTCCACCGGAATACCGCTTTCCTGCCCTGAACAGTGATTATGAAGCCATGAAAGAAATGTTATATGGCGATATTCCAAGCTTCAATACTATTATGGAATCAGTTCGCCAATTAGAGAAAGAAATCAATTCACTTTAAAAATTATTTGAAACGGCACTGGTCATTCTATTTAATGACCGCTTATCAACAACGCATAAATTTTAGCGTGTTGTTAAGCAGTCATTACTTAGCACCTGTCTCGAAATCACATTAAGGCCAAACAGTTCGTTATAGAAGTGGATTGACTCTTCGATATTGTCCACTACTATTAATATGTTCTTTAGCTTCATATGACCACCCCATTACAATGGTCCACCTCATGCTGAATTATCTGTGCTGTCCAACCTGTGTATTTGCCATGTTTCTTTTTGAAATTCTGGTCGAGATAATCCACTTCAATCTCTTTATATCTTGTGCATGGTCTCACACCATCCAGCGAAAGACAGCCTTCCTCCGTCTGAAAAGCTCCTGATTTTCCGGTAATCACCGGATTAATCATGGCAAACTGGAATGGTCCGGCCGCAACCACTATGATATTCTTTTTCACGCCAATCATGTTAGCTGCCATTCCAACACAATGGTCAAGATTTGCTCTCAATGTGTCAAGTAAATCCGTAACCACCTGTTTATCATCTTCTGTAGCATCCACTGATTTCTGTGCAAGAAACAGTGGATCACGCATTATCTTCTTTACCATTATTTACTTCCTGTTATACCTTTCTTCTTAATTTTTTTGTCTTTAAGTTGTTTCGCTGTATGAATCATACCATTACCTCCACATACATCATCACTTCATCCCTTACTCCAAGTTTAACCGCATACTCAATCAATCTTGATAGATTCTTTTCCTTCGAGGACATATATTCCTTGATTGCTGTCTGATATAACTGAATTTCATATTTATTTCGATCTTTAATCAAATCACAAATACATCTTTCCTTGTCATATACTTTAACCAAATTCCCGCTGCTTGACGGGATTTCACAGGTCCCCATATCAAGAATCTCTGGGTTTGCATAACGAACTTCTTTGTTTTTCTTTTTGATATGTGTAGCATTATATCCGGTAGGAACAGTGAAACAAATATGACTGTATTCTCTGTCGATAAGACCATGCAAATAAAGGGCGGTCTCGCCCGAATAAATAATATTCTTATTTCGTTGCTGGAGTACAAACAACTCATCTGGCCACACATCATCTAAAATATAAATGCCATGTGCTACTTTTTCCATGTCATGCTCTCTGACGTATTTTGAGACAGATGGCTTTGATACACCTGATTCAACGGCCTTCGATGTAATCAAATATCCATTGTCTTTTTCAATTAGCGATTCCAAAATATCTGATGTTGACATAGTTGGCCTCCTTATCCTTGATATTTACTTTTATGCTTAAATTTTATTATATTTAAGTGTAAAAGTAAATATAATCCTTATATGCTTGCAGAAGCAAAAGATAACATAACTTCAAATACCTCGTTTAATATTCCTTCTCTATCTCTCCATCTATTCCATACATTTTCTTGAATGCATTAAGGTCTGCCTGGTTCTTAATCAGCATAACTTCTTCTATCTTACCTGTATGAATGTTCTTAAAGCCTGCAACCTGCTCACCATTACATATGCTCGCTTTGATTACCGGTTTCTTATTTTCTTTATCATATGCCTTTGTAACTGTCTTTTTCTTAAATAGTCCCACTCTGACCACCTTCTTTTGACTTTGCCATCATTATCATCCCAACTGTAGCCCTCGCCACAGCCGCATCTTCTCTGTTTTCCATCATGTGGAAAGCTTTCATCTCCACCGTATCCATCCTATGGCATATCAGTACACCTCCAACTATTTTACCAGTCCTCATCATCGTCATCAATAGCATCATCCACACCGGCAGCATAATCATCATCGCTGTCGTATCTGTCATCATCATAGTCTCCATCCGTATTGAAAAAATAAGATATTCAATTCTTTTATATTCAGCAGTTTCTGTAATATCTAATAAAAATTCATCTATTGTCTGAAGATTGAACAATCTCTCCAATCACATCACACCCCTATTTCTCACATTTTCAAAACTCTCAATCCTGTTGAGAGTTTTTCACCTCTTCCTCTGCAATATCATATAGCACCATCTACACCGCCTCCACCAAGAAGTGAGTTATTTGCTGCATTTACAATTGCCTGCACATCTCTGATTTTTGTAATATCGCTTTTTACTATCCTAATCATATCCTAATCACTCTCTATTCACAAATTTATCCCATGGTGTACAAATCTCTATCAGATTGCCGGACGGATCATAAAATCTTACAAGCTTCTGTCCTCCGTCAAGTTCTGTCAGTGCTGTAGCATATCTGACCTCATACTTCTCTGACTCCAGCTTTTTAACTACACCTTCGATATCATTATCTTCATTACACCGCTCAAACTCAATACACTTAGCACCTGTCTCATCAACTATATTCTATGCCGTATTATTTATATGGTCATTTTTTCATGAATAATGTAAACAATAAAATATATATCTACTCCATATCCATTCTGCGTCTCAAAACCCTATATGCTTTGATTGCGTAAAATATAATTACATATTATTGCTTCGAGCTCAGGATTAACTTCCATTTGAGCTCCACATTTTGGACATGTCAAAGTAATTAATTTCATTTTTTCCTCTTTTTCTCTCTGTAATGTCAATTATTATATCACAAATTTAAAGTTATCTCTCTGTTATAGAGTGTTCCAATTAGTTGGGAAAAATGGTACCCTTTTATATACTTCTTCAATTTGTACATTTGAATCAGACATTTAATTTTCCCTCTACACAAAACAATACGCACAGTTCGAACTCTAACGTTCCTATTTTTTTCTTACTCTTCTATTAAATTTACACGTAGGATAGTCCTCGCATCCCATAAATTTACCAAAAGGACCTTGTATTAATCGCAAACGTCCACCACATTCAGGACATATATTAGGATCATATCTTTGCTTTTGTCTTGCTTTTTCCTCTGAGACATTTACTTCTGTATTTATATTCGGATTTCTTGAGCATTCATAGCACTTTCCTTTATTTAATTTTCCGAAACCACCATATGAAGCAAATGCACTTGCCGGAGCAAATTTTCCACAGAACTCGCACTGTACCCATCTGAGTCCTCCTTCATCAGTTAAAACCCTATCTTCCGGACAATCACCACTATTTATGACTTTTAGGAATTCCTGTCTCTTCTGTCTTTTTTCAACCTCAACTCTTTCTTGTTCCATTCGGGCTTGTTCTTTTTTCTCAGCAGCAATTTTTTCCTGCTCTATTCTTTCTTTTTCTCTACGCTCAAGTTCTGCCTTTCTATCTTTTTCAGCTTTTATTCTAGCCTGTTTTCTTCGTTCCTCGTCAGCTCTCCAGGCTTCTTCAGCATGTATCTTATCCAACTCACGCTGATAAATAATTGCCTGCTTATGCTTATTAAACTCCAGTTGTTTTTCCTTTAACATATCAGACAGCGAATGATTATGATACATTATCTGTGATGAATCTGATATGTCAAATTTACTTAATTTATCTCTTGCTATATTGACTTTTTCCCATACTCCATCAGCATTTTTTTCATAATATACAACTGTCAACTCAGCCTTTGAATAATCAGCTCCATCTACATTTAAAAGCAGGCAATAGCCCTGTCTCTTCTGAATTTTCATTAACCCTTCCGGGTACTGTCCATTTGTTTCGGATTTATCCCCTGACGCAACATAAATAATTGAATTACCATTGCTATGCTGTTCAAGAATAGTAAATTTATCATCAGATAAATTACGGTATTCATTGCAAAAAGATAAAGCTACCTTCTTTTTCGCTGACAGAAATGTAAATTCATATTTTCTTTCAGACTCAGATACAGTTCTTATAGGAACCCTGCTTTCAATATCATCTGTATGCAGTTTATCCTCCAGCCAACATTTTAGAGCAATCTTTGAATCAATTGAATTAATTCCTTCAACGGGCATCTGACATATACCATCAAAGCCCTCTTTTATTCTAAAATGCTGTTCTCTTAAATTTCGTTCACCTGCCACCAGTACAAGATTTGCTCCACAGCCACAAGGACAGAACAACTCATTATTACGGCTTTTTGCTCGAAGCTGTTCAAGTTTGTCCGGAATATTAATTTGTTTACCATCTATGACGGTATAAATTGATTCAATTCCTATAAATTTTCCATCACATAATGCCACTGTTCTTTGAGCCATATGATTTCATCCCCCTAACTGCTTCATAAGTTTACATTATAATTCTCCATCTTCCTGTGACTGCCTATATCTCCTCTGATAATAGTCCATAGCCCTATAATCAATCACATCCTTCATCTGACAAACCATCACCGGATTATCAATTAGCGGTCTCAGCTCTTCTCTAAGCCCGATTGCCGCACCATCTCTCTTCACAAAAAATCCCTTTCCCGACTCCAAAAGGAAATGCACCGGCATCGATAGAATCTTCTTTAAATGTTCCTTATCCGATATGGAATTGTATTTTTGAATAGTCATATTTTTATCGAGATCTTTCCAGTTGGTTCCGGTTGAAAAGAACTCCTTCCAGCTTGAAAGCAGCTGCTCTTCCGACACCTCCATCAGGATATTTCCATGATTATAAAAAGCCATAAGCACCGGCATTTTATACACCTTTGACATAGATATTTTTTCCGTCCATTCTCTCCGGAGTCGCGGTGAGTCCCAGGAGAAATTTTGGCTTAAAATAATCAACAATTCTCTGATACTGTTCATTAACAGCATGGTGAAATTCATCAATCACAACATATGTAAAATAATCCGGTGCAAAGTAATTTTCATTCAGATATTCCACTCTGCCAAAAGTCGCAACTGACGCAAAAATCACCGACTTTTCAGTGCATTTACTATCTCCGTTAAAGAATCCGTAATCATCTGAATCACGTACATTTTTAAATGATTCTGCCGCCTGCTTTAATATTTCCTCGCGGTGTGCAACAAACAAAACTCTCTCATAATTTTTTGAATCAAACGCCGCAAGATATGTTTTTCCTACACCGGTTGCAGCCTGAACCAGAGCTCTCCTTGCGCCCTCTGCTCTCGTATTTTCAAGCGCACACAAAGCCTCTATCTGCGCGCCTCTCGGCTCAAATAGCGGTATCTGATTTGATGTCTCTTTATCATCCTGCAAATCGTATCTGTCCAAGTCCTTTGATACTGCCGGACGGTGCCAGTTCTTTGAATATTTTTTCAGTTCTTCATCGTCTATTACTATGGAATGATTTTCGAATAAGTCTACAAAAGTATTGTAAAACTTCTCATAATTAATCGGATCTGTTTTATTGCTGAATCTGTAATTCCACTCGATACCGGATGTCAGTGCACTTCTTGAAATATTAGAGGAACCAATGTATAGCTCACTGTAATCCTTGTAATGAAACATATATGATTTCGGATGAAATGAACGGTTTTTCTCATTATAAAAACGCAAATCGACCTGGTCACCAAGCTTATGCTTTATGAGATACAGTGCTGATGGCTGCGTAATGCCAAGATAGTTTCCTGTCAGAATCCTGATTTCTGCACCACGTTTTAGTGCATTATCAAGCTCACCGAGCAGCATTTTCACGCCAGATTCCATCAAGAACGAAACAATAATATCCACACTGTCAGCCTTTTTTATACTGTCTGCAAGCTGATAGTACAGATACATTCTCTTATCCGCGCCTCCGGTCATTGCATCTGTCGAATATTTTATTTCATATACATCATCTAATTCTTCTGCAGTATTACGTTCAGCCATTTTTCTTCTCCCCGCCCCGGTCTTACATCGCCTGTAATCCACTCTTCCTTCAGTTGCAGATTATCTATTTCATCAACTAACTCTTCAAATGTCTTTTCCGTGAAATCTGTGAAATAGCGGCCATTTCTCTCGCCTTCAAAATCACCATACTTAAAGGATGTGTAGATTATGCCGTCTTCCTTTAATGCTTTAAACATTTTCATAAACACGGCTTTAAGTTCATTCTTAGGAAGATGAAGTATTGACGAGCAGGCCCATATGCCATCATATTTTTTGTTCTCATCAAGTTCTTCAAATAGCAGCCTTCTGACTTGTATTCCTGTGTAATTGCTTGCGATATGACACATTTCCTCTGAGCCATCTGTGGCATCTACATAAAAGCCCTGTTCCAAAAAATATTTTGTATCTCTTCCTGAACCACAGCCAAAATCCAATATATATCCGTGCTCCGGCAACAGCGTGCTAAAGCGATTTTGTGTCTTATAAAAATCCACATTTATTGTTGTTTTTGCAAAATTATCTGCATTTTTGTTGTAATATTCCAAGGTTTTGTTTTTGTTCATCATGAGTTTATTATACCATTAAGCATTGAAAAAAACTATATTTTAAAACCTAACTGATCTTCATCATTTACTTTGTCTTCCTCTATCATCACCGTCTTATCCTTACCATCTCTGATTACTTTGCAAATGACTCCGCCGTCTGTCACAAACACAATCTTTCCTTTTGCCTTACCACCGATTTTGTCATACATTCTGCCTGCACTCATTGACTCACCCTTCACGGTGTATGGGCTGTTGGCTACGTAGCCTACCTTGCCAAGTCCTTTAATCTTTACCTGTATTGCTTCGTTGTCATACTCATTGTCCGGCTCCTTGACAAGCTTAACCTTCATGCCTTTTTCCATGAAGTCGCTTCCGTAATAATGGTTATATCCTGCTATTGTAAAATACATTTCTTTCATTGTCGTGTCCTCCTGATATTATACCGGTCCGTCGATTTTACATTCATCATAATACTTGCACAGCATACATAAGCTGTTGCAGTGCTTTGAATGATGCAGTGTCCTCTTTATCCAGTAAATAAATTTTTCCATTTTGTCCTGTCCTCCTGTTTTTCGTAAATTAAATGCTTATTTCTTATGATGGCTATAGCTTAGCATTTTACGAGTCCCAAAGTATGCCCTCGCACATCGAATCTTTGTTCTTTATTGCAATAAAACTACAAAAAAGGACGCAGAATCTCTCCCACGTCCTCAAAACTATCTGCCTTTCCTCCCTGTTGGTGCAGGAGCAAGATCATAAATAACAGAATCTGCTCTGGCATTTCCAATGAGATCACAATGCGAGTATTGAAAGTACCAGTAAAAATAATGTTTCTGCCGTAGAAACAGAAACAGTTTCAAAATATGCTAGAAAATATTTATGAAGTCTACCAATTAATGAGTTTTCATTGTATAATGTCTTTGTCGTACAGGTTCACTTTCCTTTTTAATGTTTTTGTGCAAATTCATTATACATCAGAAAGCCCTGTACAATTTTTTTTATGAAAAAAGTTGTAAATTGGTGTTTTATAATTAACTCATAACCACAAGAGAAGGTGCTTTTAATGGCTATCATAAAATAATTCGACAAAAGATCTGGTATGTGAGTAACAAATCGAAAGTTGAAGGAGAACTGGCGATGGATGGAAAAAGTCGGGTTTTCAGACCTGAGGCTGAAAAAATTTGGCATGAAGATTATCAATGTGAATATTACAGGGGAGTTATCATAGATGGTGAAGACAATATTGTGGAACGTTGCGCTAAAATGCACCCCAACTATACAGCAGCTTTTAGTGATGCTGTAGAAAAAATGTCAGTCAGTCCTTTATATTCACGACAGACAAGCCCTGATATGAAGAAAAAACTGGAAGAATATAAAGCTAAAAAAGCACTAGCGAAAAAAAGGAAAACTAACGTTATTTTTGATCCGAGAGAATGGAATGAGTGGAAGTATATTTATGATTCCTGCAGAGGAAATTTATATCGGTTTAGGTATTTAAATCAGGAAGAAACATCTTCTATATTCCTTTCAAGAAAAGGGCATCCTATATTAGGTGAAATATTATCACGGAAGGGCGAAGCTGATTGGGCATTTTACAGTAGCAGAATTAAGAATGAGTATGACATTGAAAATCTACCAGGGCATAAGGATATTTGGAAGATTTTGTCTGTTGCAAATATTTCTAAAAATAAAAATGGGGATAGCGAAGTGACAATTAATTATCTTGAGTTTAGTAACTTGACCAAAGATTTTAAAAAAAGAGAAAAAACCAAAACAATTGTCATTAAGAGAAAATGGGATTTCTATAATGAACTTATGGATTTCTTAGTCGAAATGTAAAGTTGCATAGGACGCATTGTTGGAGTACTGTGTGAGGAAAGTGAATCTATGTAAGGTGGTGTGTGTAATGGATTATTATGATGGACTATCAGAAAAGGAAATACATTATATTGATGAAGCAAGGATAATCGGTAGAACGGAAGGAAATAGTAAAAGATTAAGTGATTTGATCACATAGCCTTTAATAATAAATTCTTTTAATACTCGATTTGCCCAAATGCGGAACATCGTAGCCTTTTTAGAATTAACACGGTATCCGACAGCAATAATGGCATCCAGATTGTAATAGCTTGTATTGTACCGCTTGCCGTCTGCCGCAGTTGTTTCCATTTTGGAAACAACTGCTTCTTCCTGCAATTCGCCGGATGTAAAAATATTTTTCAAATGTTTTGAAATAGCCGCCTTTTGCACTTCAAATAATTCTGCCATCTTTGCCTGCGTCAGCCACAAGTTTTCCTGATATAAAAGGATTTCAACCCGAACTTCACCATTATCGGTTTTATAAAACAGGATTTCCCTTGTTTCATAAGGAGTTAGCCCATATTCTTCGTTCATATCCATTCCATTCCCTTCCTATTCTTCACTTTTGTTTCTCGCTCTGCTTTTGTAAACATTATGCTTGTTCTTGCGCTGCCTTCGCTCTCGATTAGCGTCCTCATCTCATCATTGGATCTTTATCAATTGCTTTTCAAGTGCAGTTGAGAAGCATACATCAATCTAGAATGAGAAGCACATGTAATTCAGACTCATTATTTACCGTCCTATCAATTTTTAATTGCAGGTGCAATATCATAATCCGTGAAGCATGAATTTGTTGATTGCAGAAATTACTTTAACCAATTCATTTTATAAGCAAGTTCTTTAATCAAAAATGCATTTTCATAATACATGTTTATTTTTATAATTGGTCGTTTTGACCTTTTATCAAACAGTAAAATATAAGTAACGTTATCCCCTTGTTTAATCTCCGCTTCAGATATGTCAACATATGCAATCAATTTTTTTCTCTTTAACATACTTGACTCTTCAATATATCCATTACCAATAGTATATTTTTTTGAATAGTGGTAACCGCAATTCCAGATGCCAAATATTAACAAAAGTCCAAATATAAGGCTTACTACTATATTATATGTAAATATTCCCAAAAGCAAAAAAGCCAAAAACACTACTAAGCACAAAACACTTAGCACCCTTTGATATTTTGCTGGTCTAATAATAAATCTATCTTTTTTTCTTGCATTTTTTGTTTTAATACTTTGCTCGCTCATCCATAACATAATGCTATCTGCGTACTCCGGTTCAAAAGAAACTTTAGTTTCATCAGAACATACTATAATTAACGAGCCATTTGAGTTTCTTTCAAAATAATAAATATCACTTGCTTTTATTACTTTTTTTGCACCCAAGTAATTTCTATATATTATTTGAGTTGGCTCCAAATGAATATACCAGACATCAAACATTATGCTTAAAATATACCATAATAAACAAAAAATAACTATACCAACATTTAAGTATATCTTTGCATTACCACTAACATTTGATGGATAAGTATCCACGCTCCTGCTGCCAAGTACATGATCAAATTCATCAAGAACA
>OHDZ01000199.1_pt1 | contig 28932 bp, 15 predicted proteins | sample 1567161 | NCBI WGS metagenome assembly OHDZ01 (sample SAMEA3879525, study PRJEB24766) | human gut metagenome | biome: human-associated habitat; feature: feces | place: USA | collected 1985/1987 | reverse complement strand
GATGCACAGCCGGGAGATCTGATCTTCTTTACAGGAACCTACGATGCAGGAGAACCAGTAACGCATATCGGAATCTATGTGGGCAATGGTCAGATGATCCATTGTGGGCATCCGGTTCAGTATACGTCCATCAACTCTCCATACTGGCAGAGCCATTTTTATGGATTCGGACGATGGTAAGGAAAAGGGCGGCTGCATCAGCCGTCCGGAAAGGAGAATCGATGAAAAGTCTTGAAAAAGCAACGGCAGATTATGAAAAAGCCAAAGATAGAATGGAAGCTTCCAAAGCCAGATATGAAGCAGACTTAAAGCGGTTCAAGGCTGCGGAGATAGCAAAAACAGAAGCGGAAAATCTGGAAATTGTAAAAATTATCCGTGCAATGGATATGAGCATTCCAGAGCTGGAAGCTTTCAAAAAGAGAATGAAAAATGAACTGCCCGGCAGGGTAGAAATACAGAAGGAGGAAACAAGGTCTGATGATGAATTTAGAGAAGATGAAACAGAAGAAATCTAAAAATAGCGTGAAAAAAGGATTGCTTGCGGCAACAACGATTCTTTGCCTGACAACACCTTTGCTCCAGACACAGACTGCTTATGCAGCTGAGAATACCACACCTGCAATCACGATTGAGAAACCGGATGGCTGGAAACAGGGAGAAACAATCATTGCTGTTACGGTAGATGCCAGCCATATGCCGGAAGGTTTCTCGATAGCAAAAATTGAAGCAAAAGCAGGAAAAGATGGAAGCTGGCAGGATGTAACTGGAAGCGGAAGTATCACGATTACTGGAAACCAGACAGTGTACGTGCGTGTGACAGATGGTGAGGGGAAGGTCTATGAGCAGAATCGCTCTATTAAGTGTTATGACACGGAAAAGCCGACACTCTCTGCTTCCCTGACAGATGGTGTGCTGACGATTCAGGGGAATGATACAGTATCCGGGATTACTGCAGTAACAGTCAATGGCACCACTTATACAGACTTGAAGGATGGAATGCTGAGAGTGCAATTGACACAGAAAGATTTTACTACAAAACAGATTGAGATTACGGTAACAGACGGTGCCGGAAATACTTCGGAAAAGTATGTACTGCAGAATCCTTATTATGAATGGGCAAAGAAGCAGGTAGAGAAACAGAAAACTTCCAGTGACAGTAATGGTGCAATGGCAACTACGACCAGTGCAGATGCAACTGGGACTGAGAAAACAACGACTTCACCACTTCCGCAGGATGCACAGGCTTCTGAGCCAACAGATGCAAAAGGAACCGTGGATGATCGGACAGTGACAGGTATCGAAGAACAGCTTAATAAAGAAGGCGAGACAGCAGATTCTGTTACTAAAACAGCTACAGAAGGCACGAAAGAGTTTTATACCATTTCAACTAAGAGTGGTAAGATTTTCTACCTGATCATTGACAATTCAAAATCTCAGGATAATGTGTATTTCCTTACCGAAGTCAGTGAGAAAGATTTGATGAACTTCACACTTTCTGATTCCGTGACACTTCCGGAAGTAGATACGGTTTATGCAGAACCAGAGAAAAAAGCAGAGGAAGAAAAGCCGGGAACGACAGAGACAGCTGAGAAAGATAAGGTAGAGGATGAAATTCAGATGCCAGAAGATAAAAGCCCATTTGGAACGTATCTTCTGATTGCACTGGTAGCAGTCGGAGCTGCGGCAGGAGGATATTACTTCAAAGTCTATAAACCGAAGCATGAATATGATGATGAAGATGAAATGGAAGAGGATGAAGATGAATCCGAAGATTCAGAGTCTGAAAAGCGGGAAGTAGACGATGCAGATGAGCAGGAAGAAAGTACAGAACCGGAAATCCTGAGAGATGAAGATTTTGACGATAATGTGCTGGAAGATGAAGAAGAGGAGCAGGAGTAAATGAAATTAGTAATTGCAGAAAAGCCATCGGTTGCGATGGCACTGGCTTCCGTGCTTGGAGCCAGAACAAGAAAAGATGGCTACGTGGAGGGAAACAGTTATATCGTTTCCTGGTGCGTAGGACATCTGGTTGGATTATGTGATGCATCGGAATACGATGAAAAATATAAAAAATGGAGATATGAAGATCTGCCGATTGTACCGGAACAGTGGAAACACAAGGTACTGGATGGCACAAAGAAACAGTTTGGAATCTTAAAGAAACTGATGAGAGATTCCAAAGTAGATGAAGTAATCTGTGCGACAGATGCTGGGCGGGAAGGAGAGTTAATCTTTCGTTTGGTGTATGAGCAGGCAGGATGCAGAAAGCCGATGAAGCGGCTTTGGATCTCTTCCATGGAAGAACAGGCAATTAAAGATGGATTTGCGTCATTAAAAGACGGTTCGTGTTATGACAGTCTCTATCAGTCAGCACTTTGCAGGGCAAAGGCAGACTGGCTGGTGGGAATCAATGCGAGCCGTCTTTTTTCCGTTCTGTATAACCAGAATCTGAAAGTTGGAAGAGTACAGACACCAACACTTGCTATGATCGTGGATCGAAATCAGAAGATCAAGGAATTTACCAAAGAGAAATATTATATGGCTCATATCAAGTTTGACGATATGGATGCGGTCACAGAGCATTTTCAGAAAAAAGAAGATGCAGATAGAGTGGCTGCGGACTGTATGGAGCGTATGTGCGAAGTGGAGAAGGATGATGTGAAAGAGAAAACGGTCCGTCCTCCGAAGCTTTATGATTTGACCACTCTGCAGAGGGAAGCAAACAGAATGTTTGGTTATACCGCACAGCAGACACTGGATGCCGTGCAGGAGATGTATGAGCAGAAGCTTGTTACTTATCCGAGAACAGACAGCCAGTATCTGACAGATGAGATGGGAGAAAGCACAGAAACTCTGATTCAGATGTTACTTGGAAAAATGCCCTATGCCGAAGGGCTGGAATATCAGCCGGACGTGAGTAAGGTATTAAATTCAAAGAAAGTATCTGATCATCATGCAATTATCCCGACCGTGGAAGTAGCAAAGGCAGATATAGGTGAACTGAAAGAAAGAAACTGCAAGATTTTGTATCTGATCAGTGCCAGGGTACTGACAGCAACCGCAGATCCTTATATTTATGAAAGCCATAAATGCCAGATTACCTGTAATTATCATACGTTTTATCTCTCAGCAAAGAAAACAAAGCAGGAAGGATTCAAGGCGATCGAAAATAAATTAAAACAGTTCTTTGGCGTAAAGATTGAGAAAGAAGAGCCGGAGCTGGATATCTGGGCAGGCAAGCATTACGGTCCTTGTGAATCTTTTGTATCGGAGCATTTTACACAGCCACCGAAACAGTACACAGAAGATACGCTGCTTTCTGCGATGGAACGTGCAGGAAATGAAGAGCTGACCGAAGATACAGAAAAGAAAGGACTTGGTACTCCTGCAACAAGGGCAGCAATCATTGAAAAACTGATTCAGTCTGGCTTTGTGAAAAGGGAAAAGAAAAATCTGGTGCCGACAGATGATGGAAATGTACTGATTACGGTTCTGCCGGATGAGATTAAATCTCCGAAGATGACCGCAGAGTGGGAAATGGCATTGAATCATATTGCCCAGAATACAGAGACAGCAGATGAATTCCTAAATGGGATTACAGAGCTGATGCAGGAACTGGTTGCCAGGTATCAGGGGATTTCAGAAGAGAAGAAAAATCAGTTTCAGGGAAAGGCAAAAGGAGAAGTCATTGGCAAATGTCCCCGCTGTGGAGCAGATGTCAGGGAAGGAAAAGTAAATTTTTACTGTTCTGACCGGAACTGTGCTTTTACCTTATGGAAAAATGATAAATTTCTTGCAAGCCAGGGAAAAAAGATGGATAAGGTGGCAGCAAAGAAGTTCCTGTCTAAAGGAAAAATCCATTATAAGGATCTGGTATCAAGAAAAACAGGGAGACAGTATGAAGCAACTGTGGAGATGGTCGATCCCGGAGAGGGAAATGTACAGTTCAATCTTATTTTTCCACAACGATAAGTAGTGTATTGCAGGCAGTCTAAGGACTGTCTGTTTTAATACAAATATATGAAAGAGAGGACCTTAGCATGAAGAAAAAAGGTAATTTTAGAAAAGTAGTATCTGGCTTGCTGGCAGGCATGACAATGCTTAGTACAGTGTTATCTCCGATGACTGCATATGCAGCGGAGATCCAGCCAGAGGAAAAACCTCCACTTTATGAGGAAGTGAAAGACCTTCTGGATGAAGATGAGGTGGTGACTGCCAAAGATTATGAAATCGAAACAGGCAGTGTATTTGATGTGAAATCAGATTACATGGGACTGGAAATCAAGGATGATAACAAGGTCAAAGTCACATTTGAGGAAGCAAAGAATGACAAGAATGAGGATTTTACAACAGATCATGCGGACACTTACAAAGCGGTCTATTATGTGGAACCGGTAAATCAGGAGCATCCGAAGTACCAGATCAGCCGAAAACTGATTGTGCGTGAGAAAGCAACAGAAGATCAGACTGAAACTGAAGGGAGTGAAGCAGTGACCGAATCAGAAACCGCTGGTAGTGAACAGCAGACAGAGGAAGCGGAGGATTCAGAAGCAGACTCGGAGATTACCGATATTGACGCTGATGAATTTGATGATTTGGTAGAGCAGGCACAGAACCAGGATACCTATGATGAAGAATCAGGGTTAGAGCTTCATGATGTTTTGGAACAGGCAGGAGACGAAGGTGTGGATCTTGATTCTATGGAAGAAGGAGAGATTGCAACATTTGAAGCAGTTTCGGCTTATTCAGAAAGAAGTACACAGCAGGTAACAATCGAAAAAGGACCTCTGTATAGATATGCAGATTATAATCTTGGAACCTATCTGACAGAGCCGTACTATATCAGCTACGGAAGCGTCAGAGCAACTGCGTATTGTGTACAGCCAGCAAAACCTGGACCAGGATCTGGAAATTATACAATCACAAAGATTGGGGACAATCAGGCGTTAGCAAAAGTGTGTTATTACGGTACAGATGCAGCAGGGAGCGAAAGCTTTTTTGCGAATAAACACACGGATTTCTCAGAAGGAAAAAGATTCATCATTATTCACATGGCTGCATCATATGCCAACGGAAGTAGTGATGCATTTTACGGAACAAATGCTACAGGAGAGGCTTTGGCAAAAGAACTCTATAATTATTGTGTGAATAAGCCGGAAATACCAGATGTAGCGATGTCATTTTCAAAGCCGGATGTAAAAGCTTATGTAGATGGAAATGTTCAGAGAACGGAGAACATTCAGTTCAACGCATCTTCCCAGCAGAAAATCACAATGGACTTACCAAAAGGAGTAAAGCTCCATAATGTATCTACTGGAAATGTAAGTGCGGCAGGTGCAAGCGTAACAATTGGAGGCGGAACTACGTTTTATCTTTCAGCGCCTCTGACACAGACAAAAGATGTAAATGCTACTTTTTCTGCAAAAATGAAGGGAAGTATTACAAAAGATTACTCAGCATATAAACTGACTACGAATGCAAGTGTTCAGGATCTGGCATTTGTATTTGGAGAAGGTGTTGCTGATGAAAAATATGTAAGCTTAAAGGTGTCCTGGATTGAACAGGCTACGATCGAAATCGTAAAGAAAGACGATACAGCGGATGTCAATCTTGCAGGTGCAGTATTCGGTGTATACAGCGATGAGGCTTGTACAAAGCTGATCACTCAGATGCCGGCAACAGATAAGAATGGAAAATCTTCTGTTACGATCATCAAGACACAGGATACCGTTTATCTGAAAGAGATCACAGCACCACAGGGATATGTAGTAAATGCAACGGCAACAAATGTAAAACTGGTAGCAAGTAAGACCTCAGCTGTAACCGTGGAAAATAAGGAACAGCTGGCAGAGCTTACCATTTACAAAGAAGGACAGGTTCTGACCGGAGCAGATGTCAGTGAAAATGGAACGGTATTTCAGTATGAAAACCGCAGACAGAAAAATGCAGTGTATAACGTGTATGCCGGGGCAGATATCGTAACAGCTTATGGCACAAAAGTGTACAGCAAAGGTGACCTTGTAAAAGAAAACCTGACAACAGGTGAGAATGGTTCTGTCACACTGAAAAACCTGCATCTTGGAACCTACGTGGTAAAAGAAACAAAAGCACCGGACTCTTTCTATAACGGCAGCGAAGAAAAGTCAGTGACTCTAACTTATGCTGGTCAGAACAAAGAAGTTGTATTTGCAGATGTGACTTTTAACAACGAGAGACAGAAAGCAGATGTTTCCGTAGTAAAACAGGATAAAGACACCAAGAAACCACTGAAAGGCGGTATTTTTGCTCTGTATGCATCCGATGATATTAGAAATGCAGACGGAACCGTTGTTGTGAAAAAAGGAACGCTGATTGAGAAAGTAACTACTGGCGCAGACGGAACTGCAAAATTCACAGTAGACCTGCCAATCGGATATTCCTATTCTGTAAAAGAAGATCAGGCACCGGAAGGTTATGTAAGAAATACAGAAGATGTGTATACGTTCCAGTTTTCTTACACCAATGATAAAGAAGCAACCGTATCTTTTACCCATACCTTCAGCAATGACCGTGTGACAGCAAAGATCAATCTTTATAAAGTGGATAAAGAGACAGGAAAAGCAGTACCGCAGGGAGATGCCACACTGAAAGGTGCAGTTTATGGACTGTATGCCCGTGAAGATATCGTGCACCCGGATGGAGCAACGGGAACTATTTATAAAGCAGGAGAGCAGGTAGCTTCTCTTACAACCGATGATAAAGGACAGGCTTCTGTAAATGGCTTATATCTTGGCAAATATTATGTCAAAGAGATTACTCCGCCGACTGGATACCTGGCAGATACAGAAGAGCATGATCTTACGTGCAGTTATGAAGGAGATATGACAGCAGAAGTAAAAAGAGAGTGCACTTCCAGTGAGCAGGTCATCAAGCAGCCATTCCAGATCATCAAAGCAGCCAACAATGGAAAGACAGATGCAGATCTGTTATCCGGAGCTGGATTTACAGTTTATCTGAAATCTTCCCTTACAAAGAAAGCAGATGGAAGCTATGATTTTGATTCTGCCAAACCAGTAGTGAGTGGAGAAAATGGAGCAACGGAGATTTTCACAGATGAAAAAGGATATGCCTGCAGTATTCCATTACCATTTGGAAGCTATATCGTACGTGAAACTACAACACCGCACAATTACAAGCCGGTCGATGATTTTGAAGTGAATATCACAGAGCATCATCCAAATGAGCCGCAGATCTGGCGTGTGCTTCTGGATGAAGAGTTTAAGGCAAAACTGAAAATCGTGAAAAAAGACGATGAAACAAAGAAATCCGTCCTGATTGCAGGAACAGAATTTAAGGTATATGACCTGGACAACAAAAAGTATGTGGAACAGGTAACAACTTACCCTGTGACAACCACTCACAAGTCCTATTTTACGGACAGCCAGGGATATCTGATCATGCCGAAGAACCTGAAGATCGGACATTACCGGATTGAGGAAGTCAACGCACCGGAAGGGTACACAATTAACAAGAACTATGTAGAGATTGCGGTGGATGCAAACACAGCATACCAGATGGATTCTGAAAGCGGAGATGCCATTATTACGGTAGATTACGAGAACCATCCGGTAAAAGGAAAGCTGACAATCTATAAAAAAGGTGAGATGCTGACCGGATTTAAGAAAGATTTTGTTTATGAAGAAAGATACCTGAAGGGTGCAGAATTTAATGTCTATGCAGCTGAAAATATCTTTACGCCGGATTATCAGAAAGATGAAAACGGAAACAGACAGCTGATCTATGCAAAAGATGCACTGGTAACAACGGTAACGACCGGAGAAGACGGAAAAGCAGTTGCAGAGAATCTGCCGCTTGGTTCTTACTATGTGGTAGAAAAGACTGCACCGGAAGGATTCGTTCTGAACCATGACAGATCTGATGTCACATTTGTCTATGCAGATCAGGATACACCTGTGATTGAACAGGAAGTGACTGTTGGCGATGACCGACAGAAAGTCGCAATTCAGGTAGAAAAACAGGATGCAGAAAGTGGTGCAACCGTAGCTGGAGCTGTCTTTGGTATCTATAACAAAGAGGATATCAAGGCAGATGGAAAAGTAATCGTGAAAGCAGACACACTCTTACAGGAAATGACTTCTGATAGTGATGGTCTTGCAGCATGTACGCTGGATCTGCCACTTGGACAGTATTATGTGAAAGAGTTAAAAGCACCGGCTGGATTTGTATCCTCTGATGAAGTTCTGAATCTGAATGCTTCTTACCAGGGACAGGATGTGAAGGCAGTAAAACTGAAAACTGTGAAAAAGAACCAGCCAACAACAGTTGAAATCACAAAATCTGATGTAACAACAGGTGTTGAACTGGATGGGGCAAAACTCACCGTTCTTGATAAAGAAGGAAATGTTGTGGATCAGTGGATTTCTGTAAAAGATCAGCCACATGTGATCAAACGACTGACAGTTGGAGAGGAATACACCCTTCGTGAGGAAATGGCACCTTATGGTTATCTGAAAGCAACGGATGTGAAGTTCACGCTGGAAGATACCGCAGAGATTCAGAAAGTAGAGATGAAAGATGAAGTTCCGACAGGACTTCTGATCATCAACAAAAATGGAGAGTTTTTGGATAAAGTGACACTTCTGGACAATGTAAAAGGTACTGTGGAGCATCTCTTTGAATATGTAACTGGAAGTCTTACAGATGTAACTTTCGATGTATTTGCTGCGGAAGATATCAAAGCGGCAGATGGTGTCAGTGAAGATTATTTCAAAGCAGATGAAAAAGTAGGAACCATTACTACGGATTCCAATGGTATTGCACAGATGGGAGATCTACCGGCTGGCAAGTACTATGTGAAGGAAGTAAAAACAGCCCATGGTTATGTGCTGGACAAAGAGCCGAGATATGTTGACCTTTCCTACCGTGATCAGGACACACCAGTCATTACTTATGATGAGAAATGGCAGAATGCCCGTCAGAAAGTAAAGGTTACGGTTCTGAAGAAAGAAAAAGACACAGAACGTGTTCTTGCAGGTGGTGTCTTCGGTCTTTATACCAGTGAAGATATCAAAAATGCAAAGGGCGAGGTACTTCTTGAGAAAGACAGTTTGATCGAGCAGCGAGTAACAGATGAAAAAGGACAGATCACATTTACGGCAGATCTTCCGGTAGACGGAAAATACTATGTGAAAGAAATCTTTGCACCGGACGGATTTGTTACAACAGAAGAAGTACAGGAGTTTACCTTTGAATATGCCGGAGAAGACCAGGCAGAAGTAAGCTACGACTTTACTTTTGAAAATCAGCCAACCACAGTGGAGCTGACCAAAACAGACCTGACAACAGGTAAAGAACTTCCAGGTGCACACCTGAAAGTGACGGATTCAGATGGCAATATAGTAGATGAATGGACTTCTACGGAAGAATCCCATGTGATCAAAGAACTGGTTGTTGGTAAGGAATACACCATGACAGAGACAAAACCGGCAGATGGATATGTTACTGCAGAAAGTATTACCTTTACAGTAGAGAATACAGCAGAGGTTCAGAAGCATGAGATGAAAGATGATGTGACAAAAGTAGAGATCAGTAAGACGGATATCACAGGAGAAACTGAGATTCCGGGTGCGAAACTGACGATTCTCGATAAGGATGATCAGGTAGTAGAGAGCTGGACTTCCACAGAGGAAGCACACTATATCGAAAAACTGCCAATCGGTAAATATACCTTACGTGAAGAGCAGGCACCGAAAGGATATCTTCTGACAGCCGATGTGACGTTTGAGGTGAAAGACACCAGAGAAATCCAGAAAGTGGCTATGAAAGATGATACTGCCAAGGGAAAAGTGATTCTCAATAAGACAGATAAATCGTCAGGAGAACCACTGAAAGGGGTAGAATTTGAACTCCGTGACAGTAAGGGAAAAGTTCTGGAAACCTTAAAGACAGATGCTGCAGGTCATGCGGAAAGTAAGCTGTATGAGATTGTCACATTTAAGAACGGCAAATATGATACAGCAATCAAGTATTATCTGGTGGAAACAAAGACACTGGACGGATACACACTGGATCAGAGCAAGCATGAAGTGACGTTTGCCTATGCAGATGACAGTACACCGGTCGTGGAAGTCACTTTCAATCTGACAAACGAGAAACCGGAAGTTCCAGAAACACCGAACACACCGGATACACCACAGTCCCATGAAGAGACAAAGGTATCAAATGCACCGAAAACAGGTGACAGCACGAATATCTGGCTGCCGATCCTACTTCTTGTAACTTCCACAGGAGGTATGGCAGGACTTTATATCAGCAGAAAAAGGAAAAGCAAATAAGGAAACCAAAATCAATGGTTATGATTGGGAGCTTCTATGTGAGGCTCCCTTTTTCATACAAAAAAATCACAGAAAGGAATAGAAAACTATGATGAAAGCAATGGAAAAAAGACAGGAAGCACGAAAAAACCAGGAGAAAACTTTAAAGAGAATGATGGCTTATCAGAAGAAAGCCGAGCAGATGATCAGCAGAAAAAGAATGAACCATCACATGATCAGAAAGGGGTAAAAGCGTATGATGAACAGAAAAGAATTTTATGAATATGTCAAAGACAATGTAAAGGAGTATCTGCCAGAGTCTTACAAGGACGCAGAAATTAAACTGCAGGAAGTAGAAAAAAACAACGGGTTGAAGTTGACAGGTATTACGATTCCAAACGGAGATCAGAGAATCGTACCGACAGTCTATCTGGATTCCCTCTACCAGGAATATATCCATGGAAAAGATGTAGACTCTTGTGTTGGCGATGTGGCTGATATGCGTATTGAGGCACAGGGAAAAGCGGAATTTCTTGATATGGGAGTTCCAGATATTTTGGATTATGAAAAGATGAAAAATAAGTTACAGGTAAGAATTTGTGACAAAGAATGGAATACCGATCGTCTGGCAGATAAAGTAGTCACAGAACACGGAGATTTTGCAGCTTATTATGCAGTAAATCTGGAGGAAAATGGAGAGGGAATCAGCAGTATTCCGGTAACTGTTTCTCTGATGAACGAATGGGGAGTATCTGTCGAACAGATTCAGGCAGATGCGATGATGGCAGATAAGAACAGAGGAGTGCAACTGGTGGATATGACACAGATTGTCGAATCCATGATTTTTGGAGGAACACCAAAGAATCTTTTGAATGAAAAACTGGATATGGAAACTGTGGAGAATCCAATGTTCTGCCTTACCAATGAATCTAAGATGAATGGGGCTTCCCTGTTACTGCAGGAAGATATTCGTAAACAGATTGGGGAATGTTTGGGAAGTGATTACTTTGTCATCCCATCTTCCGTTCATGAAGTGTTGATTCTCCCTGATAACGGAATTTTTCAGGTTCCAGAATTAAATGCGATGGTACAGGAAGTCAATGAGACACAGGTGGAAAGACAGGAACAGCTTTCTGATAAGGTTCAGTTCTGTGATAAAAAGACAGCAGTAATGGAAAATGCTGAGCGCAGGGAAGCACGTCTGGAGAAAGAAAAAGCAGCTGAAAAAGCGGAAGTAAAAGGTGGAATCCATGGAAGACTGGAGAAAGCTAAGGCAGAAATCAAGGCAAAAGAGGCAGACAAAGTGCCAAAGAATAAGTCAAAAGATCTTGCCACAGCATTATAAAGAGTAACAACGATGATTTTATGGGGACTGTGCTAAGCAGTCCCTGATTTTATGAAAAGGAGTAGCACATGGCAAATAAATTATATGCAATGGAACAGCTGACGGAAGAGGTGGCAAAAGATGTAGCTGCCAGTCCGCAGGAATGGATGCGGTTCCTAAACACGGCATCCAGACTGTACAAATACACTTTTCCAGAACAGCTTTTAATTTATGCACAGCGGCCGGAAGCAACTGCCGTAGCATCCATGGAAATCTGGAATCAGAAGATGTACCGATGGATCAAAAAGGGATCTAAGGGGATTGCCTTGATTGACAATACTTCCGGACCGAAAACAAAACTTCGTTATGTATTTGATGTGCAGGACACTTATAAAGTGCGGAATCTTGGAAAGGATCCTCAGTTATGGAATCTTCCAGTAGAAGGAGAACATCTGGTGGCAGATTATCTGCAGGAGCAGTTATCACTGGAAGATATAGAAGGAGGACTTGCTGAAAGTCTGCATCAGGCAGCGAAGGAGAGTATGCAGGAATGGCTTCCAGATGCATTGGAAGAACTGAGACTGGATGTAACAGGGACATTTTTGGAAGAACTGGACGAACAGAATCAGGAAGTAGAATTCCGGGAACTGATGACCAATAGTGTCTGGTATGTATTACTAAACCGATGTGGGCTGGATGCACAGGAATATCTGGATGCAGAGGATTTTCGGCATATTACGGACTTCAATCAGCTGAAAGTATTAGGACATCTGGGAAGTGCAGTCAACGAGATCAGCAGACCAGTCCTGATGCAGATTGGACGATATGTTCTGAATGATCTGGAAAATGACCTGAAAACGGTTGCAAAAGAAAAAGAAGTAGCTTATAATGAATTTAACACGTTAATTCGTGAAAGTAATACGGATAACGCAGAAGATAGAGAAGAAAAAAAGGAGGAAACAGACTATGAGAGAAATCAGTTACAGCCAGAACGGAGAGTATCAGATTCCAGATATCAGCCTGGAAGAGACGAGAGGAACCATCGGGAAGTACGGAATGATGAGGAAAGAGTATCTGAGAAACCACAAGGTAGCCAGGTTCAACATTCTGACACTGCAGAACCGTCTGGACAGTCATCTGATGGAGATCGACAGTCAGGCAAGGCAGAGAGTAGACAACCTGATGAACGAACTTCTGGAGAAAGATCCGGCACCGGACAAAATGGCAGACGGGATGGCATGGACCAGACACATGAACCAGATCAAGGCACAGGCAGAGGAGCTGGTGATTCAGGAGATTATTTACAGTTAAGCCTGTTCCCAACAGAAGAGGAACAGTTAGGAGAAATAAGGAAAGCGGCAGCTGCATTGGAACAGCCAGCCGCTTTTCTTATTTCCGATGAAGTGGTAAATGATATTCTCCGCACGGGAAGCGGACAGAAAAATACACTGTTTCATATTACAGCAAGACTGATTGAAGGTCTGGATAATGAAGAAATGCGGAGTTTTCTGAAAGATGAATATGGAACTGGTGGCAAAGGATTTACCATAGATGGTCAGAAAATCAGTATCTGGTATGACAATGATGGTATCCGTATCCGGCGAGGGGACTCTGCCAGAAGAAACTTTGACCGCATGGTTACGTGGGAAGAAGCAGCGAACAGAATTCGGGATATGTATGAGGATGGAAATTACGTGGATAATTTGATTTCCAATAATGCCATTGAACAGGAGCAGGAAGAAATGACCAATCTTCTTGCACTTCATTTTCGGGATACTTGCAGAAACTGGGAAAAGAAACAATCATATTCAGACTGGCAGGATGTAGTGAGTGGAGCATGGACAGATCAAGAGGAAGCAGATGCGATTGTCTATCGTTTTGAATGGCTGCAGAAATATATGGATGAGAATCCGGGAGATTATCACCGCTGGGAGATTCAGCATAATCCGGAATATCTCCAACGCTTTCAGGATCTTCAGAGGGAGCGTTCCTGGGTAGACCAGAAATTTACGGTCGAACGTCCGGCACTTTCCTTTATTACACAAGATGAAATAGATGCTGTCCTTAGAAGAGGCGGCATTACAGCCGGAGGGCGCAACCGGATCTATGAGTATTTCATGGAGCATCATGATATGAAAGATGCAGCAGAGTTCCTGAAAAATGAGTATGGAACAGGTGGTGCATCACCTGGGATACCGGGAGCGTATGAATCTGATGCCTCACATGATGCAAAAGGATTAAAACTTGCGAAAGGAAAGATTGGCAGTCCAGAAGTAGAAATTCTATTAAAATGGAATAAGGTTGCAGAACGTGTCCGTCAGCTGATCCGCACCGATGATTTCTTATCACCGGAAGAATTGGAAAAGTATGAAGAGCGGCAGGAAGCACAGAGACTGGCAGATTTGGAAGAAGCACAGCAGATGTTAGGAGAACAGCTGGAGCAGGATACTTTGACAGCGGAAGATATAACTGATTTGCGATTAGTTGATTCAGAATATATGTCTGGTACCAGAACAAAAATCCATGATTTTGATTGCAAAGTTAAGGGAGAAGTGAATCGACTTCAATACACATTAGAATATCATGATGATGGAGAAGGTTTCACGATTCATACGGAAAAAGATGATATTTGGAATCGAATGTCAACACAAGAATTGGAACGTCTGGATGTAAAACTCGGACAAGAAGTACTTTATTATCATTATCACAACAAAACTGTAAATGCGGATACCTTAGATGAATTACGGGAAATCAGGGAAGAAATTATGGAGGAAGAGTCCTCGTATTTTACTGCTATTTCTCAACGTGTGTGGACAGATTATGATAAAAAAGAAAAAGAATTATCAGGAGAAGCTGAGGTATCGGAAGAAAAAGAATCTTTGGAAGAGATTAACGGAATAGCAGAACCGATTCAAGCAACGAACTTCCGTATCACAGATGATGAACTTGGACAGGGAACACCGAAGGAGAAATTCCGAGCCAATATCATGGCTATCCAGTTGTTAAAGAAATGTGAGGATGAGAACCGCAATGCGACATCAGAGGAACAGAAAATCTTATCCAGGTACGTCGGCTGGGGAGGTCTTGCAGATGCATTTGATGAGACAAAAGCTGCATGGGAGACAGAATATCTGGAATTAAAGACGGTTCTTACACCAGAGGAATATGCTGCAGCCAGAGCTTCCACGTTAAATGCTCATTATACACAGCCGATTGTGATTGAAAGTATGTATCAGGTGTTGGAGAATCTGGGATTTACAAAAGGAAATATCCTGGAGCCGTCTATGGGAGTCGGGAACTTCTTTGGAATGCTTCCAGAGAATCTAAATCAGTCCAAACTCTATGGTGTGGAACTGGACAGTATCAGCGGTAGAATTGCAAAGCTACTCTATCCAGATGCCAATATTCAGATCAAAGGTTTTGAGAAGACAGATTATCCTAATGATTTTTTTGATGTGGCGATTGGAAATGTGCCATTTGGTGCATACAAGGTCAATGACCGTCAGTATGATCGCTACAATTTCATGATCCATGATTACTTTCTCGCCAAGACGATAGATCAGTTACGTTCAGGTGGTGTGGCGGCATTGATCACAACAAAGGGAACTATGGATAAGGCGTCACCGGAAGTCCGGAAATATCTGGCAGAGCGGGCAGATCTGTTGGGAGCAATCCGACTGCCGAACACAGCTTTTAAGGCAAATGCGGGAACAGAAGTCAGTGCTGATATCTTGTTTTTCCAAAAGAGGGAAAGCCTTACGAAAGAAATGCCGGAATGGATAAATCTGGATAGTGATGTCAATGGAATTACGGTCAATCAGTATTTTGTTCAGCATCCGGAAATGATTCTGGGTGAGATGAAAGAAGTGTCCGGTCCGTATGGTATGGAAACAACATGTGCTCCAATGGAAGGAGCTGATTTGGAATTACAGTTACAAGAAGCTGTGAAACAAATTAAGGGAAGCATGGTACCGGCAGTAGATGTGGAAACAGAACTGGATGAGATGCCAGAGAGTATTCCGGCTGATCCGAATGTTAGAAATTACAGCTATACGGTGGTAGATGATCAGGTATATTATCGTGTCAACTCTTTGATGAATCAGGTGAAAATGCCTGCAGCCACTGCAGAACGTGTAAAAGGCATGGTTGCAATCCGTGATACCGTTCGTGAGCTGATCGCCATGCAGATGGAAGAATTTGTCACAGACGAAGAAATCCAGAAACAGCAGAAAAAACTGAATCAGGTGTATGATACCTACACAGCAAAGTATGGAGTTATTGGAAGTAATGCTAATAAACGGGCATTTTCTGATGACTCTTCTTATTGTCTGCTGTGTTCCCTGGAAGACTTGAATGAAGATGGAACATTGAAGCGGAAAGCGGACATGTTCACCAAACGAACCATCAAAAAGGCGGTTGCTGTGACAAGTGTGGAGACAGCCACAGAAGCACTTGCTCTGTCCCTAAATGAAAAGGCTAAAGTAGATCTCCCATATATGGCACAGCTGACCGGAAAGACCGAAGAGAAAATTACAGAAGAGCTGGTTGGAGTTATCTTCAAAAATCCACTGACAGACCAGTGGGAAAGCGGAGATGAATATCTCTCCGGAAATGTTAGGGATAAATTAAATACTGCGAGAACTTTTGCAGAGAATCATCCGGAATTCACATCGAATGTGCGTGCACTAGAGGCAGTTCAGCCGAGAGATCTGGAAGCATCGGAGATTGAAGTGCGTATTGGAGCTACCTGGATTGAACCTTCGGATTATCAGGATTTTATGGTAGAACTGCTTCATACGCCATGGTATCTTGCACAGAAGGAAATACAGGTAAAATTCTCTGAGGTAAATGGTGAGTGGAGGATTACAGGAAAGAATGCCGACAGTCCCCAAAATGCGTTTGCCTATGCAACGTATGGAACTGAGAGAGCAAATGCCTATAAGATTCTGGAAGATACCCTGAACCTGAAAGATGTACGCATCTATGATAAGAGTGTCAATGAAAATGGTGATGAGATCCGTGTCCTTAATAAGAAAGAAACCATGCTGGCATCACAGAAGCAGGATGCCATGAAAGCAGCATTTAAGGACTGGATTTTTAAAGACCAGCAGAGACGAGAGAGGCTGGTAAAAGTGTACAATGAACGATTTAACAGCATCCGTCCCCGTGAATACGATGGCAGTCATTTGACTTTCCCAGGAATGAATCCGGAAATTGAACTTCGCCCACATCAGAAAAACGCTGTCGCACATCAGCTTTATGGAGAGAATGTGCTTCTTGCTCATGTAGTAGGAGCTGGAAAGACCTACGAAATGGTAGCGGCGGCAATGGAGAGCAAACGCCTGGGATTATCTCAGAAAAACCTCTTTGTCGTTCCAAACCATTTGACGGAGCAGTGGGGTGCAGAATTCCTGCAGTTATATCCGGGTGCCAATATTCTGGTGGCAACGAAGAAAGATTTTGAACCGGCAAATCGAAAGAAGTTCTGTGCCAGAATCGCTATGGGAAATTATGATGCTATTATCATTGGACATTCCCAGTTTGAGCGTATTCCAATCTCTGATGAACGTCAGGAAGCCATGTTACGGAAGCAGATTGATGATTTGGAAATGGCAATTCAGAGTGCAAGGTATGAACAGGATGGCGGACGTTATACCGTCAAACAGATTGAAAAGACCAGAAAGACACTGCAGACAAGGCTGGAAAAACTGAATCAGAAAGAGAAAAAAGATCAGGTAGTTACGTTTGAAGAACTGGGCGTGGATCACTTGTATGTAGATGAAGCACACAGCTATAAAAATGCGTTTCTTTATACAAAAATGAGAAATGTAGCCGGGATTGCACAGAACGAAGCACAGAAGTCGGCAGATATGTTCAATAAATGTCAGTATCTGGATGAGATTACCAGAGGAAAAGGTATTACCTTTGCTACGGGCACACCGATCAGCAACAGCATGACGGAATTATATGTTATGCAGCGGTATCTGCAGAACAGCAAATTACAAAATATGGGACTTGGATTGTTTGATTCCTGGGCTTCCACTTTTGGAGAAGTTGTCACGAGCATCGAACTTGCACCGGAAGGGACAGGGTATCGTGCAAAATCCAGATTTGCTCGATTCTATAATATCCCGGAACTGATGAATATGTTCAAGGAGATTGCAGATATCAAGACTTCCGATCAATTAAAGCTTCCAGTGCCGGAAGCGGAATATGAAACAGTGGTGTTGAAACCAACGGAACAGCAGAAAGAAATCGTAGAAAGTCTGGGAGAACGTGCAGAAGTTGTCAGAAACGGAGGGGTAGATGCCTCGGTCGATAATATGCTAAAAATCACCAATGACGGAAGAAAGTTAGCATTGGACCAGCGTTTGGTGAATGAATTATTGCCAGATAATCCAGAAAGTAAAATATCAGTTTGTGCAGAGAAAAGCTATGAAATATGGAAAGACACAGCAGCACAGAAATCCGCACAGTTGATTTTCTGTGATTTGAGCACACCAAAAGGTGATGGCAGTTTCAATGTTTATGATGACTTGAAGCAAAAACTGATGGAGAAAGGTGTACCGGAAAAAGAGATTGCTTTTATTCATGATGCAAATACAGAAGCAAAGAAGACGGAGCTGTTTGGAAAAGTGAAATCCGGGCAGGTTCGTTTTTTGATTGGTTCAACAGCAAAGATGGGTGCAGGAACCAATGTGCAGGATCGTTTGATTGCCCTGCATCATCTAGATATTGGTTGGAAACCATCTGACTTGGAACGTGCGCCCGTAAAGGCATCATAATAAATATACCTTTGGCAAGGTATTAGGATAGTATCTTACAGTCCTATCATCAACCGATTTACCTGTGAGGGAAACTAAATATCAGGGAAAATAGCACGTCGGTAAAGCCATAAGTCAGCTAATTACCAAGCTGCGACTGAATGGGGAGATGAAAAGTTAGGTATGAGGATAAAGCCCATACTGGTTGAACGATAGTCCAAACGGTCAATGTCGGGACTATGGCGTAAGGTAATTATTATTCGCCATATCTCAGCACTTATGTTCCGCTGTTCAGGAGCGTAAGCAAAGATAGGCTGAGACGTATATGCAATAAGCATAAAAGGATGGAAGTCGTATCCGACAACCTAACAAGCCAAATCGTTAGTATGATGCTAAACGGGGATTACCTAAGTCGAAACGCTTAAAAATAAGCTATTAAGTGTAGGCTTATGAATATTCGATATGGTAACGGAGCCTTCATAGTAGTCCGAGAGTGTTAATGGCACTTACATGGCGAAGGAAGGCAGTTTATAACATTAACAATATAGAAAGGATAATGTGTGATACATTATGAGAAATCCTGAAAATGTGTTAATCAGCTTAACGAAACACAGTAACCAAAAAGATTACAAGTACGAGCGTTTATACCGTTTGCTCTACAATGAGGAACTGTACTTAACCGCTTATCAAAACATTTATTCCAATGACGGAAGTATGACAAAAGGTACTGACAACCAAACGGTTGACGGTATGAGTATCGAAAGAATACGGAAAATCATAGTTTCGCTCAAAGATGAAAGCTATCAGCCAAAACCTGCAAGAAGAACCTATATTCCAAAGAAGAACGGAAAAATGCGTCCACTCGGAATACCGTCCTTTGAGGATAAATTGCTTCAAGAGGTTATCAGAATGATTTTAGAAGCTATCTATGAGGGGCATTTTGAAAATACTTCTCATGGGTTCAGACCTAATAGAAGCTGTCATACGGCACTCAATGAAATTCAAAAAACTTTCACGGGTGTGAAATGGTTTATCGAGGGAGACATTAAAGGTTTTTTTGATAACATCAACCATGCTACGTTGATTGGAATTTTACGAGAACGTATCAATGACGAGAGATTTCTTCGACTGGTAAGAAAATTTCTGAATGCAGGCTATATTGAGAATTGGACTTTTCATAACACCTATTCGGGAACACCGCAGGGTGGCATTATCAGTCCTATTCTTGCAAACATTTATTTGGATAAATTTGATAAGTATGTAAATGAGTATGTCCGAAAATTTAAAAAAGGTAAAAAGCGTATGCGTACAAAAGAGTACCGCAGGAACGAAGTCGAATTAAGCAAAGCCAGAATCGCATTGAAAAATGCAAACGACGACTGTGAAAGAGAAAATGCGATTGCACGCATAAGGCAGTTGGAAAAAGAGCGGGTGAATATTCCCCCAAGTGACCCAATGGATAACAATTATGCAAGGCTGGTCTATGTCAGATATGCTGATGATTGGCTGTGCGGAGTTATCGGTTCGAAAGAGGATTGTAAGAAAATAAAAGAAGATTTTAAGAATTTTCTCAAAGAACAATTACAGTTGGAGCTATCAGAAGAGAAAACGCTGATTACCAATGCCCAAAAAAGTGCGAAATTTCTCAGTTATGAAATCAGAGTACGGCATAGCAATCTAACCAAGAGAGATAAAACAGGCAAGCTCGTTCGTAATTACACGGGCAGAATTGTACTGGAAGTTTCAAGTGATACAATCAGGAAACACTTGATTGATACAGGTGCTATGAAGTTAATCTACCATAATGGAAAAGAAATTTGGAAACCCAAGGCAATATACAGATTGAAAAACTGTGATGATCTGGAAATACTCGACTACTACAACAGTATGATACGAGGTTTTTACAATTATTACTGTATAGCCAATAACAGCTCAATCATCAACAGCTACAAGTATATTATGGAATACAGTATGTACAAAACCTACGGCACAAAATACAGAACATCAATTTCAAAAGTAATCGGAAAATTCAGAGCAGGAAAAGATTTTGCTGTAAAGTTCCGTAATTCCAAAGGAGTTGAGAAAATGCGAGTGTTTTATAACGAGGGTTTTAAACGGCAGAAAAAAGCATTCCAATCTAATGCAGACTTAGTTCCAAATACAATCAAATATTTCAGCAGTACAAAGCTAATCGACAGAATAAAAGCCAGAGAATGTGAGCTATGCGGAAAAACTAATACTCCCATAGAAATTCATCATGTTCATCGGCTTAAAGATTTACAAGGTAAAACTTTTTGGGAAGCTCTTATGATAGCGAGAAATCGCAAAACAATAGCTTTGTGTAGAGAATGTCATAAGAAATTACACTGTGGACAGTTAAATTGAGTTTATAAATGGAGAGCCGTATACAGTGAGAGTTGTAAGTACGGTTCGGGGGCGAGTATTTGGAAACCTACCATAGCAATATGGCAAGGCGCTGGGTACTTAGCCTACAGCAGGAGGGACGTATTCTCAGACAGGGAAACCAGAATGATAAAGTAAAAATCTTCCGGTATGTAACGGAAAATACGTTTGATTCGTACATGTGGCAGATTCTGGAAAACAAGCAGAAGTTTATTTCGCAGATTATGACCAGTAAATCCCCGGTTCGTGCCTGTGAGGATGTAGATGATACAGCCCTGTCCTATGCAGAGATTAAAGCACTGGCAACAGGAAACGAATACATCAAGGAAAAAATGGATCTGGATGTGCAGGTAAGTAAACTGAAACTTCTGAAAGCAAACCACACCAGTCAGATCTATCGCCTGGAATCGGATATTGCAAAGCGGTATCCGGTACAGATTACAGCATTAAAAGAGAAGATTGCCGGTATGCGTGTAGATGCAGATGTGGTAAAAGGAATAGATTTACAGGATAATGACCACTTTGCAATGACAGTCGGTGGAAAGCTGTATACAGATAAAAAAGAAGCGGGAGTTGCACTCATTTCAGCAGCATCCAGTTTGAAGTCCGTAAAATCAGCCGGGCAGATCGGGGAATATCATGGTTTTGCACTTTCTTCAGAATACAATTTCCTGTCAAATACCTATACCATGACGATCAAGGGAAAATGTTCTTATAAGATTGAGTTCGGAAAGGATACCTTGGGCAATATCCAGAGGATTCACAATGCACTTTCTGCAATCGAGAAAAAGCTGGCAGATACTGAGCAGAATCTGGAAACGGTACAACAGCAGTTAAAGACCGCACAGGAAGAGGTGCAGAAGCCATTTCCGAAAGAAGCGGAACTGAGTGAAAAAATGGAACGTCTGGCAGAATTAAATGCCATGCTCAACATGGATGAGAAAGGGGGAGAAAATCTTCTGGCAGATGAAGGCATTGGGGAAAACCCGGAAGTAAATGTACCAGAGGAACGTCAGGACAGAATCGCTGACAGTGTTCATAAAACGTCTATTCTGGAAAGACTGAAAGAACAGAAACAGCAGGAGCAGACAAGCGAAACACAGCAGAAACCAAAAAAGAAACACGAACAGGAGTTATAAAGGGTATCCCGTCAGAGTGACCAGAGCTTTGGCGGGATTTTTCTATGGAGGATTTGATTATGGCAAACAGAGAAGAACAATTAAAGCAGATTACAGAGCAGTTGGAACAGGGCGTTGCAGAAATATTCACATCAGAAAAATATACTGAATATCTGAAAACAATGGCAAAGTTCCATAATTACAGTTTCAATAATACTCTGCTGATCGCCATGCAGAAACCGGAAGCGACACTGGTAGCAGGGTACCAGGCATGGCAGAAGAAATTCAACCGGCAGGTAAAAAGAGGGGAAAAGGGCATCCAGATCATTGCCCCGGCTCCGTATAAAGAGAAACAGGAGATTGAAAAAACTGATCCGGAAACAGGAGAGATTGTGATCGGGGAAGATGGACAGCCGGAAACAGAAGTAGTAGAACGTGTCATTACAAGATTCCGGGTTACGACAGTATTTGATGTCAGTCAGACCACAGGAGAACCGATTCCAGAGTTTGAGGTATCGGAACTGGAGGGGGATGTTCTGATCTACCATGATTTTATGGAAGCATTAAAGATGGTTGCTCCGGTTCCTATCCGCTTTATTGAGATTGACGGCGAGGCGAAAGGCTTTTATCAGCTTGTCGATAAATATATCGCTGTCCAACCAGGCATGAGTGAAGCGCAGACTATGAAAACAGCGGTGCATGAAACCGCACATGCAGTATTGCATGATCGTGACCAGATGGAAGCGGAGGGCATCGTAAAAGATCAGCTTACAAGGGAAGTGGAAGCAGAAAGTGTTGCCTATGTGGTATGTAACCATTTTGGACTGGACACATCAGAGTATTCTTTTTCCTATATTGCAAGCTGGTCTTCCGGTAAAAATATGAAAGAGCTTCGTGCTTCTATGGACACCATCCGTAAGACTTCTGCTGATATGATCGGACAGATTGAGGAAAAGCTCAGAGAACTTCAGATAGAAAGACCAGAGCAGGAAGCAGCCGTTGTGGAGCAGACAGAAGAAATGAGTGCCATGCAGTATGCAGAACAGACCATTAACCGTCTGGAGCAGGAACGGACGATTTTCAACAATGACCAGAGAAATCTTATCGTGAATTTTGCTTATAAACTGGATGATAGGGAAGCGACGGAAAAACTGGCAGAGAATCTTTCAGAATCTATTCTGAATGGAAATAGAGAAACGGTACTAAAACTGATTGGAGAAGCTGAGGAACAGATTGACAGTCTGCCGGATTCGATGATCGGTTTATCAGAACTGCACGAAGCCGGATTTTATTCAGAAAGTATGCTTCCACTTACCAGGGAACGGGCAGTGGAATTGCACCATGAGGGAGTAACGGTTTACGGACTGACCGGAGCAGTGGGTGGTCAGGAGCAGTCGCAAAGAGTTATGAATCTGGAACTGGATATTTTACAGCATGACGGGTTATTCGGAGTGACAAAATTTGAATGGGACAATTACCGGAGAAGTCAGGAAACGGTTATGACACCGGAAGAAAAAGCAAAGATCAAAGAAACACTTCTTTTAGAAAGTGATGGAAACCGCTATGGAATTTACCAGATCAACAGCGGACAGGAAGAAAGAGGGTATCAATTTTTAAGCCTGGAAGCGGCAAAAGAAATGGGATTTACCGTAGATGGCAAAGACTATCAGATGGTTTACAGTGAAAGACTGAGAGATGCTACGACACTGGATAACCTCTTTGAGCGTTTTAATATAGAACGACCAAACGATTTTACCGGACATTCCATGTCAGTCAGTGATGTGATCATTATGAACCGGGGCGGCAGATTAACCGCATACTATGTAGATTCTTTTGGATTTACAGAACTGCCGGACTTTGTGGCACAGAGAGCTGAAATGTTAAATGCCAATCCAGTAAAAGCATATCCGGAAGTTTATATGGGAACTTTGGAAAAGGCTATGCAGGAGAGAAATGTAGATGCTTATCTGGATTCCAGAAAACTGAATATCGACTGTAAAAATGCAATCGAACAGGCAATCGCAGAGGGCTTTGACGGTATGCGTTTAAATCCAGATACTGCAGTAAGCGTGGTTGAGAAATACGGGGAAGAACGGGTTGCCTTTGTTCTTGCAAATACATTGAAACAGCTTTCCCATGATGGAAGATTTTCTGATGGCAATAAACGATGGGCAGATGGCATTGATATTCCGGAAAATATCAGCCGGGGAATGGATCTGAACAGGGACTATATTGTGGGCAGTCATCCTGCAGTCCTGAATGGCTTCATTGATATGGCAAGAAAAGAAATCCGTACCTGGAAACTGGAGGAGGTGCTTGGTGTGAAAAATCAGCATATCACTGAAACTACAAGAGGATATGAAGCAGACGGACATACAGGCACTTGGTATGTGATGGATATGAAAACGTATCATGGGGAGCGATTTTTCCAGATGCGGAATGAGGAATACGGTCAGGACGTGGCGGATATTATCGTATCGGAAAATGGAACACTGGTGGCAGAAGACATCTGGCATGGATTTGATGAAGGAGCCAGGGAAGCTATTTCAGAATATCTGGAAGAAAATGGTGCAACGGTATATGACCTGATGGATATTCCAGAACAGGCAACAGTTATCTTAGCAGACGGAACAGTTATGAAAATCATGGAACAGCAGCCAATCAGTACGGACACATGGGAGCCGACACTGACCGGACAGAATCTGCAGGGGGAAGAACAGAAATTCAGTTTTTTCGAGATACATAAAGTCAGAGAAAATAATGGCATTGACCTGAAAATGCCAGAAAATCATTATATTGACCAATATTATGTGATCGAAGATCTGGCAGCAAAAGGTGGGATGAAGATTAAGCGATATAAGGATTTGGGAGCTGCCCTTGGAGCATATTACTCTCTGCCTAACCATAAAATGAAAGCTCTTGGGATTGAGAATACAGCACCGCTGCGAGGCAGTCTTGATTTTATCCAGTGTAAGAATGGAATAGATACTCTGATCTATGATTGTCAGGGAGAAGAAGGCTGGCTGAATCCGCAAATATACAATACCTTTAAGGATATACGAAATAGTCTGGTAGGGCATGATACAGAGATAGCATACCAGATTGGAGAGCAGTATTTTACAATCCAGACAGTAGAAGATGGTTATGATTATACATTCTATGATAAGGACTATCTTGAACTGGATGGTGGTGTCTACGATAATCCGGATATTTCTATTTCAGAAGCAATGGAGAACATTTTAGAGGAAGAAGGATTGCTCCTAGAAGATGCAAATGTGATGGATTATGAAGAACTGTATGCAGAAATTGAATATGCAGAAGAAGAGAGAATGGAGAAGATACAGTTTGAACGTAATTGTCCAAAGGCTTTTTTTGATGGTTATGACAGGGAAGCGGCATTAAAAAATTATGAGGGAATAACCGTACAATTTAAAATGTCTGGTATGTATTTAACAGTGCAACCGACTGAGGAAGGCTATAAATACCTGGTGTATGATCAGAAACTTCATGAAATTTCAGGAGATGCCTGTGGAAATCCAGAAGATTCTATTCAGAAAGCAATGTATGCCAGCCTGAAAAATGAAGGTTTGGAAGATGTTGAATGTGTAAAAGTTGATGACAGGGAGTTTCGGGATAAGGTAATCAGTCATTCTAAAGAATCACTGCCGGAGGCTGCACACGGAAATTGAGGCTGCGCTCTTCAGGGGGCAAGTCGCCGCCGATGATAGCGGTGAGTTCGCGCTGCACCACACCGACGAGCGCCTGACCGGGGTTGAGATTCCCGACCACTTCCTCGCCCATCGCCTTTTCTTTAATGCGGCTGAGGACCTCTTTCACTACGGGAAGTGCAACGTCGGCTTCCAGAAGCGCAAGGCGCACTTCGCGCAGCATCTCCTTGGTGTTGGCTTCCGTGAGGCGCGCTTGGCCGCGCATGGTCTTGACGATTTTCGAGAGACGCTGGCTGAGATTGTCGAGCATGAGCTATGAGCCTGAGGAACCGGCTTGGCGCGGGCGTCCGTCGATGCGGACCAGAGGCAGCGGGTTCGGGTTGTTCAGCACCTAGTAAGAAGGCGCGACTATACAATGAGATTCACGACGGCCGCGGAAATGGCCGGCCGGATTTCTCGTTGAAGCATTGCTTCAACAGAGAAGTGCGGCTGCAGACTGCGGACGTGAATCCATTATTTTAACCAAAGCCGTTGCCGGGATAGTTTCTCCAAAGAAGAAGCCAGTCTCGGGCGTCCATTTCCAATGTCAGTTCTCCTCATCTCCACCGGATTTGCTGCGCTCCTCTACCTTGTGAGCGGCATCGCCATCATGAGCGCGATGAAGAAGGGGGCGGAAGCCAAGGCTTCCAGCCTTCTGCGCTGGCCCGTGCTTCTCGGTCTCGTTCTTCACGGGTATGCCGTCGGACAGGAGATGTTCACGGCCGAAGCCGTGCACTTCGGGTTCGGGTATGCCGTCTCCGTGATGTTCTTCTTTGCGGTCGTGACACTCTTGATTGAATCTTGGGTGCACCGCATTCATGCCCTTTTCGGCATCATCCTGATTGCCGCAGCCTTTGGCGCTCTTTTTCCGGTTTTCTTCCAGGGACAAGTGGTGCCGGCCGCCGACTGGACGCTTGCCTTCCGCTGGCATCTTGTCTTCGCGCTGGCCGCCTACAGCTTCATGATGATTGCCTTTGTGCAGGCTGTTTTGATGATGCTGCAGAATACGCGTCTGCGAGCCAAGGGGCTTTCGGCCAATGACGACTTGCTCGATTCGCTCCCCGGCTTGGTCGTGATGGAGCGCGTCTTTTTCCGCATTGTCGCTACGGGCTTTTTCTGCCTGACGCTGGTGCTGATTCTGGGGGCGGTTGTCACGAAGGAGCTTCAGGGCGTCTACTTCCTTTTCGACCACAAAGCAGTCCTCACCTGGATTTCTTGGCTGGTGTTCGGTGTTTTGCTCCTCGGCCGTACGGTTTGGGGCTGGCGCGCCAAGACGGCTCTGCGTCTTTTCTGGGCGGGATTTGTTGTCTTTGCGGTTGCCTATTTTGTCTACAGCTTCGTTCTTGAAGTGTTTTGAGGCCTTTCGATGAGCCGCATTCTTTTCTTTCTCGGCATATTCATCGTCATTGCGGTGGCTTGGTCAATCAGCCGCCGACGGTCTGAACTCACCATTAAAGAGCGCGACGAACTCGAGGAGCTTCGCCGCACACAAAAAGGGCGCACGCCCGCTGCGGTGGGAGAGCCGATGGAGCGCTGCGCACACTGCGGGACGTATTTCCCTAAGTGCGATGCCGTGCATCGGGGCGGAAAGTCATACTGTTCGGCCGAATGCCGAGATGCAGACAAATCGTGAGCGAAGACACTTTCATCACGCAGGAGGGACGTCTGAAGGGCGTCCCTTCTTCGCCTCTTTATTCGTCGTCCTTTCACCCGAGTCCGTATTGGGATGAGCGGCCGCAGTTGACGAAGTCGGGTGCCGCCGGAGATCCGGTAGACCTGATTGTGCTGCACTTTATTTCGCTCCCTGCCGGAACATTCGGCGGCGACGCCGTCGATCGGCTCTTTATGGGCACGCTCGATCCCGATCGCCGAGATTGGCCTCAAGATCCTGCTTGGGAGCCCTTGAAAGCGCTCAAGGGGCTGCACGTTTCTACCCATTTCTTTATTCGCCGCACCGGTGAGGTGATTCAGTATGTTCCGACGGTGAAACGGGCATGGCACGCGGGACTTTCAAACTTCCGCGGACGCAACGCCTGCAATGATTTTTCGGTCGGGATTGAACTCGAAGGAACCGGTGAGGTGCCTTTTGCAGCGGCACAGTACCAAGCGTTGGGCGAGCTTCTCCCGGCTATCTGCCGTCGGCATCCGGTGAAGTGGGTGACAGGGCACGAATTCATTGCACCTGGACGAAAAAGTGATCCGGGTCCTTTCTTTGATTGGGGCCGTACCGCGCAGCTGCTGCCGGCCGGTGTTGCTTTAGCCATTGATGAAACCGACTGCGACCGTGAAGCGCTCGCTCGCCGAATGGCTGAACACTCCAACTGAAACGAACCGGAACGCCTCAAACGTAAAGAGAGGCGAGACGCAGACGCATGAGGTTGGCATAATGAGCGCAGATATTTTTGAGGCCGCTCATGCTCCATCTTCTGCAATACATTCTTGGGATCATCTTCAGCTGCTTTGGGGCCATCCTGCTTTTGCGGGCTTGGCTGCACTATTGGGCGCTTTCGCCCCGGCATCCCTTGTGTGAGTTCGTGCGCCGCATAACCGATTGGCTGGTCGTCCCCATCAGCCGCGTCGTTCCCACAAGGGGCGGTGTACATTGGTCGGCGCTGCTTTCCGCCCTGGCCGTCGCAGTGGTGGCCGTCTTGGTGCATCGCACGATCGGGCATCTGCCGGCGACCCCGATTGGCCTCATCATTGCTCCCTTTGCAATGATGGCCCGTTGGGCGCTTGAAATGATTTCTTGGGGCGCCATCATCTGGGCCGTGCTTTCCTGGGTGAATCGCGAGAGCCCTATGACTTATACGCTCGCAGTGCTTCTGGATCCGTTTATGCGCCCCATCCGCCGAGTGCTGCCTACGTTCCGTGGCATTGATTTTTCGCCGTTGGTGCTGATTCTGATCACGAATCTTCTGCTCATCGTCATTGTGCCGTTCTCGCGAGGATTCATCATTTTGTGAGCAAACGCGTTATTTTCGCGATTGTTTCCCAAACCATTGATCAAAATCGAGCTGAGCAGCCTGCGGTGTGAGTTCGTAGTCCTGAGCGCCTGCGCCGGCCACTTTTCGGCCGGCAGCTACAGCCCCCCATTGCGCGGCTTCAACGGGTGAAAAACCGCGCTCAAGTGCATAAAGAAAGCCGCCGCGGAAGGCGTCTCCCGCTCCGACGGGGCTGCGAACCTTTTGAATCGGCACGGTTGGTACGAAAGCCGCATGACGCTCGCCGGGGAGCCAGACTCGTGCGCCGCGGCTTCCGAGCGTACGGACGACGATGAGTCCGCTCTCGGCGAGGTCGGCATCA
>OHDZ01000187.1_pt1 | contig 30451 bp, 33 predicted proteins | sample 1567161 | NCBI WGS metagenome assembly OHDZ01 (sample SAMEA3879525, study PRJEB24766) | human gut metagenome | biome: human-associated habitat; feature: feces | place: USA | collected 1985/1987 | reverse complement strand
TATTTTTTGCTTGATAGGTGAAAAAAGCATATATAAATATTCAGTTCTTTTTTGATTAATTAGCTTTTTGAGATAAAATGTATAATCCTCAGATGGTGATGAAATACTATACTGGTCAAAAAAGAGATCATCAATTCCTAAACATAGTATAACGGTGTTTTGAGTATAAAGATATTCGGAGTGTACTGTTTCTGTATTAATAAGACATATTTCATTGGAATGAAATGTAATGGATTTTCCACTGATCTGCATAGAAAGCGTACCTTCGATAACAAAGATAAGCTCTACATAATTATGAGAATGTGCAGTAGTCTGCATTCCATTTGAAAATTGAATTTTAGCACAATGAATTTGTTTCACGTTCATAGGAAGATAGGCGATATGTTGTATACCTTCTATGGAAGTTGTCCATGCAGATATAGAAATTAAGTCCTGTAATCCTCGATGAAAACTGTTAAGAGTAGAAGCTAAGCCGCTATGCATGAATAAATATTGGTCATAATTCAAACTCTGTCCGGGAAAGAAGTTATTTTTTTCTACAAAATTGTTGATACTACTTTTCAGATTCATAGTATTTCCTCGAATGTTTTATTGGCAACCTAAATTTCAGAAATTATTACATAATTATTATATGTCGGATTTGGTAAATGTGCAAACAATTTATTGTCGGAAAAAGAAATTGTATATATCAGGAAAATGTCGGATTATTATATTGTAAAATATAATAATAAGATTCAAGGAGGTAGAGATGAAAAAAGTTGATTTTAATAAGGGATGGTTATTACAAAAGAATGGTAGTGCAAAGACGCAGGAAGTCAACCTTCCTCATGATGCGATGCTGGCGGAAGAGCGAAACAAGGATGTGTTGACTGGTGGCGCAAGTGCATATTTTGATGGTGGAAAGTATTATTATAGAAAAAAATTAGTGTTGCCTGAGGAGTGGCGAAATAAGACAATGATTTTGTCATGCGAGGGCGTTTATCAAAATGCACAGGTCAGTGTAAATAATCAGGTTATTACAAAATGGCCATACGGATATTCTGGCTTTTACGTTGACATGACGGAGCATTTATCTCAGACAGACGAAAATATAATTGAGATCATTGCGGATAACGAAAAGGTACCAAACAGTAGATGGTATTCAGGAGGCGGCGTGTATCGAGAAGTAAATCTGCTGATCGCGGGGCAATCCTACATAAAACCGGAAGGGGTTAGGGTTACAACAACAGGAAACGGTCAGGTGCAGGTCTTAACAGATATAGTCGGAGAGGGAGATGTTGAGGTTGAGATTCTGGATGGAATGAAAGCTGTTGCATCGGGAACAGGCAGGAAATTGGATTTGATCATAAAAGATCCTGTTTTATGGGATGAAGAAAATCCACATTTATATACTTGTAAAGTTATGTTAAAAGAAAAAGAGCAAAAGATAGATGAAGAGACGATACGCTTTGGGATACGGACTTTGGCATGGAGTGGGAAAGGATTTTTTGTAAATGGAAAGGAGACTTTGCTAAGGGGAGCATGTATCCATCATGACAATGGGATTCTTGGAGCCTGCGGATTTAAGGATGCAGAATACAGGCGTATTAAGATTTTGAAAGAAGCGGGATTTAATGCAATTAGAAGTTCCCATAATCCTGTCTCAAAGGCAATGCTGGATGCCTGTGATGAGTTGGGAATCTATGTTATGGATGAACTCTGTGATTACTGGCTGATTCATAAAAATCCATATGACCATGCCGGAGATACGTTTTTACAGTGGTGGAAGAAGGATGTGGATGCTATGATCGGAAAAGATTATAACCATCCTTCGGTGATTATGTACTCTATCGGAAACGAAATCTCCGAGCTTGGTACGCTGGAAGGACAGAAACTCTGTAAGGAAATATCAGATTATGTAAGACGAGCAGATGAAACAAGGGCTGTCACTTGTGGGATTAATTTAATGCTGGCGTCTATGGCAGCAAAAGGCAGTGGCATTTATGGGGAAAAAAAGAACGGAAAGGAAAATAAAAATGGTAGCATGGCTATGGACAGTATGCCGACCAGTGCGCTTTACAATGTTCTGATGAATAAGATGGGAGGCGTGATTGATAAGATGGCTTCCAAACCGGCAGCTGATAAAGTTTGTGATATTATTGATCCTTTTTTGGATATACCGGGATATAATTATGCGACTTCGCGATATGAAAAAGAAGCTCAGAACCATCCGGAACGGTGTATTGTAGGGTCGGAAACTCTGCCCCTTTCCCTGTATAAAAACTGGCAGCTAGTTAAAAAATGTGCAAACCTGATTGGTGATTTTATGTGGACGGGCTGGGACTACCTTGGTGAGACCGGGCTTGGTACAATCAGATATGTTAAAAAAGAAACCGGTGAGAACATCTATCCCGGACTGGCAATACTGGCAGGATGTGGCGTTATAGATATCTGCGGAATGCAAAGACCGGAGACGGGATGGAACAGGATAATCTGGGGATTGCAGGATAAACCGGTCATTGCGGTTGATCCGGTTATAAACGGCAAATACAAACGGGCATCATCTATGTGGCGGAATACGGACGCGGTGGAAAGCTGGTCATGGGAAGGCTGCGAAGGCTGCAAAACCAATGTTACCGTTTATACATCCGCACCAAAAGCGGAGTTATATTGTAATGGAAAAAGGATTGCCTCGGCAAAGGTGAAGGAGTGTAAGGCAGTCTTTAAAAGGATTGAATATGTTCCGGGAACGCTTTCTGCCATTGTGTATGATGAAAACGGTAAAGAAATTGACAGGGCAGAGCTGTTTTCCGCCATTGGAAAAACAATGATACAGCTTGCATGCGACAAGCAGAAAATAAGAAGCAATGGGCAGGATTTATGTTTTATTGAGGTTTCTCTTATCGGTGAGAACGGAATAATAAAAGCATCGGCAGATCAAATGTTGACCGTTCAGGTAGAGGGAAGTGGTGTTTTACAGGGGTTTGGATCGGCAGTTCCCAATACAAATGAAAATTTTACAGATGGCAGATACAGAACGTATCATGGAAGGGCCCTTATAGCGGTAAGGGCTGGATATGAACCCGGAGAAATAAAAGTTACTGTAAAGGGGGAAGGGCTTAGAGATAGAGAAACTAAAATTTCTGTTGTCGGTACATTATAAGGGTAGTACATATCGGAATTACTTGCTTGTCATAGTGGATACTATGTAAAGCTTTACATAGTATCCACTGCATCGTATCCGGCGGCGGCATTACAACGGATGGGAAGATCCGTAAATCAAAAGGAAAGTTTTTTATCCCCGTGTTTGTGTTACGGGATAAATTTAAGGGAAAATTCCTATACCATCTGAATGCCTTGTACCAGTCAGGGATTCTGAAAGTCCCCTTTTCCCTCTCCGAGCAGGAAGCATACTTTTGCTGGAATACCTTTAAAGACTCCCTCTATCAGAAAGACTGGTGCCCTTATATCAAAGAAACATTCAATGGATTTGGCAATGCAATCGAATATCTTGGACGCTATACCCACAAGGTTGCTATCTCTAACAGCCGGATCATTTCTGTCACGGAAATCCAAAAATCTGAAGCTTATTTTTAAACTTCAAGGATATCAGAAGTTTAAGCAGCGGTATGCCAGTCTCGGAATGACGGATCTCCTAAGGTTCAATCATGGTTGAGACTTATGGAAGTTGAGAAGTGATAAGTCAGAGTTCGATTCCAACAGGGATTGACCTGAATGTCAAAATAAGATACAATGGAAATTCATCACAAGAGTGGTTGAATTCATAGATATGGAAGCCGGAGCCAAAAGAGCTGAAAAGCCCGAAAATACGGCATTTGTCTCCTTAGTTAAATGGATATAACGGGGTCCTCCTAAGACTCTATTGTAGGTTCGATTCCTATAGGAGACGCTCATTTTTAGCGGTAATGAAGAAAGTTTCATTGCCGCTTTTTTCATGCAGAATTGTAATTTCAGTGACAAATTTGTCAGCGAAACAAGGTTGAAAATACTGATTTTGTCAGCGGGGATGGATGCTTGTCACCGATTCACATTTTCTGGTTTGTCACCTAGAAGGATTAACTACAGTGTAGGATGAGTTTTGGGGTGTAAAATTAGGAAAAGCAGTGATACAAAACACTATATTCTTGCCTGTGATATCAGGCCTGTCGGAAGAGTCCGTTCAGATTAGATAAAAACAATCTATTCTGGACGGGCTTTTTTGCGTGAGCATCACGAGTACGTTCAGGGAAAGGAAGTTGCCTATGGAAGAAAAGAAGGAATTGTTGGATCAGGATGAAAGAGTTGTAGAGATTGAGCTGGAAAGACTTCGGGGATTTGTAAACCATCCATTCAAAGTTCAGGCGGACAGTCAGATGATTGAATTGCAGGAGAGTATTAAGAAGTATGGAATATTAAATCCTCTGATAGTCAGACCGAGGCAGGATGGAACTTATGAAATCATATCGGGCCACAGAAGAAAATTTGCAGCTGAAAAGATCGGTTATCGTAAGGTACCTGTCATCATTCGGGTATTAAAAGATGATGAAGCGGTTGTATCTATGGTTGATTCAAATTTACAACGGGAAATGATCAGTCCAAGCGAAAAAGCATTTGCTTACAAAATGAAGTATGAAGCAATCAAAAGGAAGGCAGGAAGAAGAAAATGTGGTCAGGTAGACCATAATTTGGGAAAGAAAAGTATTGAGCTGATTGGAGAGGAATGTGGGGACAGCCCCAAGCAGGTTCAGAGGTATATCAAAATCACAGAACTTATTCCTGAAATGCTTGAAAAAGTGGATGACGGAAGCATGGGATTTACTCCGGCGGTTCAGTTGTCATTTCTGAAAAAGAAAGAGCAAAAGGAAATGCTGGATGCAATGGAGTTTGCACAGTGTACCCCGTCACTTTCCCAGGCACTCCGCATAAAAAAATTGAGCGCGGATGGGAAACTTACAGTAAGGGATATGGAAGATATTCTAAGTGAAATTAAGCAAAAAGAGATAGACCGTGTGGTATTCAAAACGGAACAGCTTCACAGATTTTTCCCTGTCAGTTATACGGCAGAACAGATGAGGCGTGAAATCTTGGAAATGTTGAAATTAAATATGAACAAATATTGGGATGAATAAAGGAGGAACGGATTATGTGCAGAGTAATAGCAGTATCAAATCAAAAAGGCGGAGTAGGTAAAACAGTATCATGTGTAAATCTTGGAATAGGGTTGGCACAGGAAGGAAAGAAAGTGCTTTTGATAGATGCAGATCCACAGGGAAGTCTTACAATCAGCATGGGATATGAGGAGCCGGATGAAATGGAGTATTCTCTGGCAACATTGATGATGAACATTGTAAATGATGAAAAACTGAATATAGAAAAGACAATCCTGCATCATAAGGAAGGTGTAGATCTTATACCGGCCAATATTGAATTATCAGCGATAGAGGTGTCATTGGTAAATGCCATGAGCAGGGAACTGATTCTAAGATCTATGGTAGATAAGCTAAGAGAATTTTATGATTTCATCATTATTGATTGTATGCCTTCTCTTGGAATGATGACAATTAACGCATTGGCATGTGCGGATTCTGTATTGATACCGGTGCAGGCAGCGTACCTTCCGGTCAAAGGTTTACAGCAGTTGATCAAGACAATCGGCAGGGTAAAGAAGCAGCTGAATCCAAAGCTCAAGATAGAAGGAATTCTTCTGACTATGGTTGATAACAGAACTAATTATGCCAGGGATATTTCCTTGATGGTGTATGATACCTATTCTGCATCAATAAAGGTATTTGGAACAGAGATACCAATGTCAGTCAGAGCATCAGAGGTCAGTGTGGAGGGTGGAAGCATCTATTCCTATGATCCAAAGGGAAAAGCGGCATTTGCATATATGGCATTAACTAAAGAAGTGTTGAAGGAGGCAGAGTAATTATGGCAAGCAGAGTAGCAGGAAAAATTAAGTTACAGTCAGTAGATGAATTATTGGGAGTACCGGAGATTGCCGGTACTCAGGAAATAGAAATCGGAAGAATTCATGCGTTTCCTAATCATCCATTTAAGGTACTGGATGATGAAAAGATGGACACTTTGGTTGATAGTATCAGGGAAAATGGCATCCTGAATCCGGTAATTGTAAGACCGAATCAGAGTGGAAATTATGAAATGATATCTGGACACCGTAGGTTACATGCGGCTAAGATTGTGGGATTGAAAAAGATTCCGGCTATCGTAAAGGAAATGTCTGATGATGAAGCCATTATAAAAATGGTGGATGCCAATATTCAGAGGGAAGAGATACTTCCGAGTGAAAGAGCCTTTAGTTTTAAGATGAAAATGGAAGCTATGAGCAGACAAGGACAACGGAATGATCTCACTTCGGGACAAAATGTCCCTAAGTTAACATCAGATGTTATTGGTGAAGAAAATGGTATGAGTGGACGTCAGGTAAAAAGATATATTAGGCTTACAGAACTAATCCCTGAATTATTGGAATGCACAGACAATAAGAAAATTGGATTAGTAATGGCAGTAGATCTTTCATATCTTGATGAACAGGTGCAGAAATGGGTGTATGAGTATTTCAGAGAAAATGGTTTCTTAAAGCCGGTACAAGTGGAGGCATTGAAGAATTATCCTAACTTATCCAACGCAACACAATTTAGTGTTATTTCTATAATGAACGATGCATTACCTAAGAAGAGTAAGGAAACAAAGATATCTTTTTCTGCAAAGAAACTAGATAAATTCTTTCCATCGCATTATTCAGTGAAAGAGCGTGAAAATATAATTATTCAGCTTCTGGAGCAATGGAGTGCAGATAAGGTACAGTCAAAGTAGAAATGTAATTAGGACGTTTCAGAAGTGTAGAAACTGCACTTCTGGAACAGGAAGGAGATTCAAATGGAAGACAGAATAAGGCTGTCCTATTTCTATGGAAAAGAAGCGGATCAGTTTTCATTTTATAAGATACCGAAGTTATTATTTACGGAAGAGTATTTCAAGAAGATATCAGTGGAGGCAAAGGTATTGTACGGTTTGATGCTGGATCGGATGTCATTATCTATGAAAAATCAGTGGCTGGATGAAGAGGGAAAGGCTTATATATATTATTCACTTGAAGATATTATGGATGCGTTGGGATGCAGCAACAAAAAAGCTATATCCATAATGAAAGAATTGGACACGGATGCTGGTATAGGTCTGATTGAAAAGAAGCGCCAGGGGCAGGGAAAACCAACCATGATTTATCTGAAACAGTTTATGGTACAGGATGTTCAGAAGTGTAGAAATTTCACTTCTGAGCAAAAAGCGGTAGTTTCAGAAGTGAAGAATTTACATGTCTTGAAGTGTAAAAAAGCCATGTCTAGAAGTGAAGAAATTACACTTCCAGAAGTGAAAAATATTCACACTAATAAGAATAATATAAATAATACTGAGTTGAGTAATACTGAATCTAATCTTATCGTATCAGAAAATGATGGGATAGGATCCGATGTACAGGCATATGTAGAACTTATCAGGGATAATCTTGATCTGGATATTCTGTTAGAAAGGCATCCGTATGAAAAGGAGTTGCTGAATGGCATTTTTGATCTGATTTTGGAAACTGTACTATGCAGGAATGAGGTCATTGTGGTGGCATCCAACAAATATCCGGCAGAGCTGGTTAGAAGTAAATTTCTGAAATTGACCAGTTCACATATTGAATATGCAATGGGATGTATGAAAGCAAATACCAGCAAAGTACATAATATCAAGAAATATCTGCTGGCTACATTGTTCAATGCTCCAAGCACAATCAGCGGGTATTATCAGGCTGAGGTTAACCATGATTATCCCCAGTTTGCTGTAAATAACAAATAACGGCTTGACGTGTAGTCAATGCGTGCATATAATAAAAATACAAACACACGCATTGACTATATGAAAGGAACAACTATGGAGAAAAGAATATATACAGCGGGCGAGATTAAAATTGAAGTAGATAAGCATGAAGATAAAAAAGCAAAGGAGCGCAGAATGATGGCTTATGCTTTTAAGATGATTCGTGAAGAATCAGGAATGAATAGAAAGGACTTTGCTGACTGGCTGGGAATTCCATATCGGACAATGCAGGAATGGGAACTTGGAAGAAGAGTTATGCCACAATATGTACTTGATCTGATATCCTATAAAGTTAAAAATGAAAAGAAGCAGGGAAATATATAGTCTGTTGTTTAAGTAAAAACAGGAGGAAACCACCATGTACGATGATTATTATTACTACGAGGAACAAAGAAAGGCAGAAGCAAAATCAGAAGCAGCATTGGCAGGAACATTTGCCACCGTCATCGGAGGCATTGTGGGAGCAGTTTTAACATGTGCTTTGTTTCTGGTAAGAAGATTTGATATATTGAGTTCCGGGTTAGCGTCCTTATTATTCTATATGCTGACCTATACACAGGAATGGAATAAGGTAATATATATCGTAGGTGCACTGGCCATATTTATTGTGTCAATGATTTTACAATATGTGTTTGTAGGTGCAAAAATTATCTATACGGTGTTTGTATGTATAGTTGTTGCATTGATTGGTGGATGTTGGAAAACATATGATTCCGAAATGCAAAGAAATACGACAATGATTATATGTTTCGCAGTAACTGGAATATTGGGGGCTGTTTCCTGGTGTGGGATGGCAAAACAAAAATAATTAGATAGTAAAAAGCAATTTCACATGATACAATGTGTACATACAATCGGAATTTGTAAAGGAGATATACAACATGAAAAAAGTCTGCTTAGTGGTTTTGCCAGCTTTAACAATAGTATTAGAATTGCTGCCCTTTGGAGCGGTTTGTATTTTTGCAACATCTCCAACAGAAAGGGTAAAAGAAACATTCTCATACTTTAGCCTTACACCGTTTGGCTATGCAAATTTTGCTCCATTTATTACAGCTATACTTACTGTTGCCATCTTCTTGCTTTCATTGTTTTCGTTGAAGAAGAACAATGTTCTCAAAGCATTGTTTGTCCTTTCCATTATTACGGTAGTTATTTCTCTTTTGCCATTGATGTATGGCTTAAACTACTATACCCTTGTAGGAGCCTTTATAACAGTAACACTTGTAATAGAAAGTATTTTGGCTAAGATGCAACAAAAATAAAGCGATAACGGCGAGTCTTTTTAACAAAAAATCGAAATTTAATGAGGGCAAAGCAAATGGAACAGATTATCAATTATAGAGACATACCTACAAATAAAAAAACTGATATTTTAAACGCCCTTAAGCAAATAGGTTTTATTCCAGCATACGGCGGAGTGAAAACAATGCAACGAGTTATGGAAAAATCGGTTCCGGGTTCTGGACCTCAATTCTATTTTGTTTTTCGTGAAGATAAGTTGATAGGGTACAATTTTCTGATTGGTGACACTAAAAGATATAAAGCATTCCCATGGCTTGCTATTAGTAATGCAGATGAACAGAAAATGGTTGTTTGTGAAGAAATGATGAAAATGCAGGTTTCTTTTTTCGAGAAACTTGGAATGAAGGATATAGCAGACCATTGTGTTAGGCTTATGGAAGATTACAGAAAAGGAATTGGAAAACGAGAAGAAAGTGATAGCAGATAACTTCCTGTTTGTAGAATTCTTACTGGATTAAGAAAATTAACAGAAAACTAACGACAGACTAACAAATGACTAACGAGGAACTAACGACGTGTATCTTTTTTTCTATTTTGGGGTGTGATAATATTATCATAGACAAATGAGACATGAAACGCGAGAGCGGTCAGCATTTGTTTCTCTTTTGCAAAAGAATATGGATCAAGAATGAAGCGTCAGCTCATTACCAGATTGGTGATGGGTATGGCGCTTTTTTGATGCAAAAAAACAGGTGACGACCTGAAAAATAAAATCAGGAGGAAATTGCATGGCATATGAATATGACCATGACTGTCCGTTTGAAGCCTACATCACCAATCTTGGAAAATACAACGAGGGTGAGCTGATAGGCGAATGGGTGAAGTTTCCTACCACATCAGAAGAACTGCAAAAAGTATTTGAACGAATTGGAATCGGCTCAAAAGATGATTTCGGTAATCCTTATGAAGAATGGTTCATTAGTGATTATGACTGTTATGTTGATGGGCTGTATGAAAAGCTGGGAGAATATGAAAACCTGGATGAACTCAATTATTTGGCTTCCAAGCTCGACGAGCTGGATGATCATGATTATAACCATTTACAGGCGGCAATGCAGGTCAGTGATTATACAGGCAGCATTAAAGATGTGATCAATCTTATTGATAACCTGGATAAGTATGAAATCTATCCGGGAGTAGAAAGCGATGCGGATCTGGGACGTTACTATATTGAAGAACTCGGTATGATGGAAGTTCCGAATTATCTTGTTGATTACATTGATTATGAGGCCTACGGCAGAGATGTGGCCATTAACGAAATGGGACAGTTTACAGATTATGGATATGTGAGAGATACACAGGAATCTTTTACAGAATATTACGATGGTGACCGTGAGAATATCCCGGATGAATACAGGGTTATGGATTTTACGATTTCTGGTGAGAAGGAGAGGAAAACGATGGATTACGAAACATTCAAGCAGGAGTTTGCTGAGGATATCAAAGAAAAGCTCTATGAGAGAGGCTATGACGATGTAAGGATTATCTTCAATAATGTGGAGAAGACCAATCAGAATTATGAGGCTATGTCGATTGTTCCGGAAGGCAGCAATGTGGGAGTTAATTTCAATATTGAGAATGCCTTTGCAAGCTATGAGCACACGGATGATTATGCCGGAGTGCTTGCCAGTGCAACAATGGTCATTGCTGATGGTCTTGACAGAGCTCCTTCTATTGATGTAAGTGCTCTTATGGATTATGAGAACATGAAAGAGAAACTTTCTGTGGAAGTCATTTCAGCAGATGCAAACGCTGATCTGCTTGCCAATGTACCGCATGACAGAATGGAGGATCTGGCAGTTGTATATCGTTTTGTAATGGAGAGCAGCGAAGATGGACGTGCATCTATTCTGGTCACCAATGATTTGATGGATCGTATGGGAGTTACCCATGAACAGCTCAGGGCAGATGCTTTGGAGAATTCACCGGAGATCAGACCGGTAGTGATCATGGGAATGAATGAGGTCATGAAAGAAATGATGGGACCGGAAGTATATGAGATGTTTGGAATTCCGGATGATGCGGAGGAAACGATGTACGTTGCAACAGTCCCTGATAAGAATTCCGGAGCAGGAGTAATTGCCTATCAGGATTTCATGGATCAGGCAGTAGAAAGAATCGGCGGAGATTTCTTTGTGATTCCGTCTTCCATCAATGAGATCCTTTTGGTTCCTGATAATGGAGACATGACAGCTGATGCGCTTAGGGATATGGTGCAGGAAGTGAATGCCAAAGAGGTAAGTCCGGAGGAAAGACTTTCTGATAATGTCTACCATTACGATTCCAAGGATCATGTCTTTGAACTTGCAGAGAAGTTTGAGGCAAGACAGCAGGAAAGGGAGATAGATGAAAAATCAGAGGAGAAAGGGTCCGTATTAAAAGATCTGAAGGATAAGCAGAAGGAAGCAGCTGCAAAGCCTCCGGTAAAAGATGATGCTGAAAAAGCAGCAAAATCAAAAGGCAGAGAAGTATTATAAAAAACGGATTGTGTCAGCCTGTGGTGATTGCCACGGGACTGGCACTTTTTTGATGGGAAGGAATGGTGATTACAGTGGCAGAAGCACATAAGGATACAAACGGGCAGAATGGAAAGCGTTACAGCGGAATTGGTGGAAGACCACCTATCAGTCATCCGCAGAATTGCAGCCATGAGTGTCCGTATGGTCATGATAAATCGTTCTGCTTTCCATGCTATAAAAAGCTGGTGGAAGACATGAAAAAGAAAAAGGAAACAGGAAATGGCATTTGATTATTTCTATGGGGCACAGTCGCAGCAGTTTGCATTTTACAGGATTCCAAAGGTGCTGTTTACAGATAACCGGTTCCAGAAGATTTCCACAGAGGGAAAGGTTCTTTATGGTCTCTTGCTGGACAGGGTATCTCTGTCGATGGAAAACGGCTGGATTGATGATGAGGGGAGAGTGTATATCATTTTCACCCTGACATCTATAAGACAGGCAATGAACTGTGCAGAAAAATCAGCAATCAAGTATCTGACGGAGCTGGAGGAGTTTGGTCTGATCGAAAGAATCCGGCAGGGATTTGGCAGGCCGGCACTGATCTATGTGAAGAATTTCATTGACCAGCAGAATTTACAGGTCAAGACCAGTAAAAATTACAGTTCACCGCCAGTAAAAGTTACAGGTCAGGACCTGTATAATTTACAGCCTAATTATACTTATAACAATAATACTGATTTTAATAATACTAATCCTATCTTATCAGCGGATGAGGATAGGATGGGATACGAGAGATATTTCATGGAACAGCTCAATATCGAGGCATTGAAACAGGATTATCCATATGACAGCGAAATGATAGACGGCATCATGGATCTTATTCTGGATATTGTGTGTTCCAAAAGAAAGACAATTCGTATTGCCGGGGATGAGAAGTCAGTAAATGTGGTAAAGGGGCGTTTCATGAAGCTGAACATGGAACATATCCGCTATGTAATGAACTGTATGCAGGAAAACACGACCAAGATCAGGAGCATCAAGCAGTATATGCTGGCGGCACTGTATAACGCACCGGCAACAATAGACAGCTATTATCGTGCAGAGGTTAATCACGATATGGCGGAAGGAAAAATATAACAGAGGAGAGACAAAAATGGATATGGAGAAAATCATGGCATACGTTGAGAAGATTGCAGAAAACCTGGAAGGACTGGTTTGTGCAATCGGATGTGACAGTACATCTTCTGAGGGAGCTATCTATGTGGATGGCGAACAGAGAGTGAATTATATCAGTACCAAGGAAGCATTAAGGATCCTTGATGGCTTTGGAAATAACAGTGCGTCAGTAATGATTGGAAAATCAGATTATATTCTGATCTATGACGCAAGCAGAAAGCTGGTCATTGATGGAGAGGCATATCTTCCGTCCGGGTATCTGGTCATGAAATCCTGTAATGGATTACAGGCGATTGATGATGAGGATATTGCGGATGTGATCGCAGTTTTGAAAAGCAGGATGACAATGCTTGCACTCGGAAAATACAGAATTCAGGCATATCAGCTGGGATAGGAGGTGGCAGATGAATAACAAACCGTGGGCTTATGTAACATCTGCCTGGAGTGCAGACAGGAGCAGAGCTAAAAGATCTGCAAAGCGATATTGCAGAAAATTATATGAAGCAGGCTACACACCAATCTGTCCGCTTTTATCATTGCCGGAGGTAATTGATACCAGTAATGCAGATGAGTACAAGGATTATATGGATATGTCGGAAGATATGTTAAGAAGATCCAGAATTCTCGTGGTTTGTGGTTCAGCGGTGGATGATACGGTGCTTACAGATATAGCAATAGCCAACCGCTTTCATGTAGCTTCATCCACTATGAGGGGAGTCCTCGGTGTGGATAAGAATAAAAAAGATGAGTAGTTTTGTGGATACAGCCTTCGGGCTGTTTTTTTGATGGAGAGGAGTGAGAAAACTGATTCATGAAGAAGTTGACAGGGAGATTACCAACAAATCTGTGAATATAGCAATCAAAATGTTAAAACCGGAACTTGATCAGCTTATGAAGGGATTAAGTAAGGCAGTACAGGCCCCTGTGAAGGCTGCCGGGAAAGCCGCAGTAAATAAGATCCATCCCACAACTGGCAAGCAGTCAGTGAAAACACTGATCAGGCAGGGACAGGGAGTTTCTTCTATTCCTTTGGCAGATGAAGGTTTGAAAGATTTTCAGAAAATCGCAAAGAAATACGGAGTGGATTTTGCGGTTGTAAAAGATAAAGAGGCAAGTCCTCCAGTATATACGGTCTTTTTCAAAGCAAAAGATACAGATGCAATCACAAGAATTTTACAGGATTATTCTGCAAAACAGGTCAAAAAGCCTTCCGTAGAGAAGACCAGTGTTCTGGAGAAACTAAAAAAATTCAAGGAGATTGTGGTAGCAGTCCCGAAGAAGGTAGCAGAGAAAAAGAAGGAGAGGTCGCGATGAATACAAAACAGTTGAAAAAGCAGCTGATCCTGAATATCCCCTATATTATTCTGGGACTGCTTGCAACAAATCTTGGTGAGGCATGGAGAATTGCAGCCGGAGTAAATGCATCGGAAAAGGTTCAGAGTCTGGTCCTTGATGGTGTATTTGCAAAGGCTTTTTCTAATCCTCTGCCGAGCCTTTATCCTAGTGATCTGTTGGTGGGAATTGCCTGTGGGGCAGCACTCAGGCTTGCAGTATACCTGAAAGGAAAGAACGCTAAGAAATTTCGGCACAATGAGGAATATGGTTCTGCCAGATGGGGCAGACACGCTGATATTGAACCATTTGAGGATCCTGTGTTTGCAAACAATGTGATTCTGTCACAATCTGAGAGAATTACCATGAGCAGCAGACCTAAGATTCCGAAGTATGCCAGAAATAAAAATGTTCTGGTAGTCGGTGGATCCGGTTCAGGTAAGACACGATTTTTCATAAAACCGAACCTTTTACAGATGCATTCATCCTATGTGGTGACTGATCCGAAGGGCGGTCTGATCAATGAAGTGGGAAGTGCCCTTTATAAGAACGGGTACCGGATCAAGGTATTCAATACCATCAATTTTTTAAAATCAATGCACTATAATCCATTTGCCTATCTCCATTCTGAGAAGGATATTCTGAAACTGGTGACAACACTGATCGCCAATACAAAAGGGGAGAGCAAAGGCGGGGATGATTTCTGGCTCAAAGCGGAAACGCTGCTTTATACCGCATTGATTGGATATATCCATTATGAAGCTCCGGAAGAGGAGCAGAATTTCTCAACACTGCTTGAAATGATCAATGCAATGGAAGTCCGTGAGGATGATGAGGAATTCAAGAATCCGGTGGATATGATGTTTGATGAACTGGCAGAACAGAATCCGGATCACTTTGCAGTAAGGCAGTATGCCAAGTACAAGCTGGCAGCCGGAAAGACGGCTAAATCCATTCTGGTAAGCTGTGGTGCAAGACTGGCACCTTTTGATATCAAGGAACTCCGAGACCTGACTGCTTATGATGAGCTGGAGCTTGATACACTGGGAGATGAGAAGACGGCGCTGTTCCTGATCATGTCAGATACAGATGGAACCTTCAACTTCCTGATTTCCATGATCTATACGCAGATGTTTAACCTTCTGTGTGAGAAAGCGGATGATGTGTATGGTGGAAGATTACCGGTACATGTAAGATGTCTGATCGATGAGGCAGCGAATATCGGCCAGATCCCGAACCTGGAGAAGTTGGTCGCAACGATCCGAAGCCGTGAGATATCGGCATGTCTGGTATTACAGGCAAAGTCGCAGCTGAAAGCGATTTATAAGGACAATGCTGATACGATCATCGGCAACATGGATTCGCAGATATTCCTTGGTGGTACGGAACAGACCACGTTGAAGGATCTGAATGCGATTCTGGGAAAAGAAACGATTGATATGTACAATACAGGTCAGTCAAAAGGTTCCCAGGAAAGCTACAACATGAATTACCAGAAACTTGGCAAGGATCTTATGACAATGGATGAACTGGCGGTCATGGACGGCTCAAAATGTATTGTGCAGGTCCGTGGTGTAAGACCTTTCTTATCCGATAAATATGATCTGACGCAGCATCCGAATTACAAGCTGACGGCAGATTATGATAAGAGGAATTACTTTGATGTAGTAAAATTCCTCAGCCACAACTTAATACTGAAAGCAGATGACGAATATCAGGTCATCGATGTAACCGAGTAAAGAGCTCTTACCATCCGGTGATAAAGGCCGGGCGGCAGGAGCTTTTACTATATTCCCGAACAGGAAATGAAAGTATTTCCAGATGGGGAGTAAATATGCGCGCATAGCCGGGATCACTGCAGGGAGACCGGCAGTAACTATAAACCGCCCTTTGGTCGGGGCAGAAGGAAAAAGTATATCACACAAAAATCATTTAATGGAGGAATTTGAATTATGGCATTTTTTACAAGCGCAGTAGGAACCTTACAGACACTTGTTATCGCTCTTGGAGCCGGACTTGGAATCTGGGGAGCAATCAACCTTATGGAAGGATACGGAAATGATAATCCCGGAGCAAAGTCCCAGGGAATGAAGCAGCTTATGGCAGGCGGTGGTGTAGCCCTTATCGGAACTACACTTGTTCCATTACTTTCCGGCTTATTCTAAATCAGGTTTGGATCATGGGGCAGGGGAAATCCCTGTCCCGGAGGAAAGGAGGAAATAATTGAACAGCATAATTCAGCAGATTACTGACTGGCTGAAGGGCATTCTTGTATCGGGAATCATGGACAACCTCACCAATACGTTTTCCTCTGTGAATGACCAGGTGGGACAGATCGCAACGGAAGTAGGAAAGACACCGAGCAATTTCATGCCGGCAGTCTTCAATATGGTCAGGAACCTGTCGGAATCCGTGATCATGCCGGTTGCCGGAATACTGCTTACATTCATTGCGTGTTATGAGCTGATACAGCTGATCATCAGTTATAACAATCTGGCAAGTTTTGAGACATGGTTCATCTGGAAATGGATATTCAAGACTTTTGTGGCAGTGGAACTGATTACACACACATTTGATATCACGATGGCGGTATTTGATGTGTCGCAGAGTGTGGTGCGGCAGGCAGGAGGCATTATACAGGGAAGCACGGCAGTAGATGCAAGTACGCTGGCAACCATGCAGTCCACACTGGAGGCTATGGAGCTGGGACCGCTTCTTGCAATATTCCTACAATCGTTTATCGTGCAGTTTCTCATGTATGTGTTATCAGCAGTCATCTTCGTGATCATAAATGGCCGTATGGTGGAGATCTATCTGATGGTCAGTCTGGCACCGCTCCCATTTGCAACCTTTGGAAACAGGGAACAGAGCATGATGGGCCAGAACTATATGAGAAGTCTGTTTGCACTGGGATTTCAGGGATTTCTGATCATGGTATGTGTGGGAATCTATGCAGTCCTGATCCAGTCAGTAGCATTCAGCACAGATATCATTGCTTCGTTATGGAAGGTTATGGGCTTTACGATCCTGTTGGCATTTACCTTATTTAAGACCGGAGCAGTAGCACACAGTATATTCCATGCACATTAAGGAGGCAGAGTATGGCAGCATCTTATATCAGTGTCCCAAGGGACCTGACAAAAGTAAAAAGCAAGGTGATGTTCAATCTGACAAAAAGGCAGCTGATCTGTTTTGGCATGGCGGTACTGATCGGAGTACCGTCATTTTTTCTGATGAAGACAGTAATGAAGACCAATACGGCAGTCATGGGAATGATGGTCATTATGATGCCATTCTTTTTCCTTGCCATGTATGAGAAAAACGGACAGCCGCTGGAAGTCATTTTGAACCATATGATACAGGCAATTTTCAAAAGGCCGAAGATCCGCCCCTATAAGACGGATAACTATTACGCAGCACTTCTGCGTCAGGCAGAGGCAGAAAAGGAGGTAGAAAAGATTGTTAGACTTTCTCAAAAAGAAAAATCAGGAGAGCAGGAAGTTCACAATGCCGGAAGGATTAAGCAGGGCAGACCAGATGGCAGTAAGGGAGATCGTAAGAAATGCCCGGAAAAATGATGGCATACCAAAGACGGCACAGCAGAGCATTCCTTTTGACAGGATGTTCCCGGATGGTATCTGCCGTGTAGGGCTTGATTATTATACAAAGACAGTACAGTTTCAGGATATCAATTACCAGCTGGCACAGCAGGAAGACAAGACGGAGATCTTTGAGGAATGGTGCGCATTCTTAAATTTCTTTGACAGTTCCGTAAAGTTTCAGCTTTCATTTGAAAATATGGCGACGGATGTATCAGATTTTGAGAAGAGCATTAAGATTTCTCATAAAAATGACGGATTCGATGATGTCAGGGATGAGTATTCGGAAGTGCTCCTTCACCAGATGGAAGCAGGAAACAATGGTCTTACCAAGACGAAATATCTTACTTTCGGGATCCATGCGGAGTCCATGAAGACAGCAAAGCCGAGACTTACGCATATCGAAACGGATATCCTCAATAACTTTAAGAGACTGGGAGTACAGGCGAGGAGCTTAAACGGCAGTGAAAGACTGGAACTGATGCACAGACAGTTTCATATGGGGGATGATGCAAAGTTCCGTTTCGACTGGAAGTACCTGACGGGATCAGGACTTTCGGTTAAGGATTTTATTGCACCGAGCAGCTTTGCATTTCCTACCGGAAGGTATTTTCAGATCGGAGAGATGTACGGATGCATGAGCTTTTTATCCATTGATGCATCGGATATCAGCGACAGGCTTCTGGCAGATTTCCTTTCCATGGAATCAAGTCAGATCGTTACCATGCATATCCAGTCCGTAGATCAGAATGAGGCAATCAAGACCATCAAGCATACGATCACGGAGCTTGACCGTTCCAAGATCGAGGAACAGAAAAAGGCAGTAAGAGCCGGCTATGACATGGATATCATCCCATCGGATCTTGCAACCTATGGCAAGGATGCAAAAGCACTCTTAAAAGAATTGCAGTCCCAGAATGAGAGAATGTTTCTTCTGACGTTTCTGGTCATGAATACAGGAAAGACGAAGCAGGAACTGGAAAACAATGTGTTCCAGGCGGCTTCCATTGCACAGAAACATAACTGCAATCTGATCAGGCTGGATTACCAGCAGGAGCAGGGCCTTATGAGTACACTGCCACTGGCAAATAACCTGATCGAGATTCAGAGGGGAATGACCACATCCAGTACGGCTATTTTTGTGCCGTTCACTACTCAGGAACTTTTCCAGAGAGGAGATGAGGCATTGTATTATGGTCTGAATGCACTTTCCAACAATATGATCATGGTGGACAGAAAGAAGCTGAAAAATCCGAATGCACTGATCCTTGGTACACCGGGATCCGGTAAGTCATTTTCTGCAAAGAGAGAGATTGCCAACAGTTTCCTGGTTACGGATGATGACATTATCATCTCGGATCCAGAGTCAGAGTATTCTCCACTGGTTGCAAGGTTCGGTGGTCAGGTTATCAAGATCAGTCCGACATCCGACCAGTACATCAACCCTATGGACATCAATATGAACTATTCGGATGATGACAATCCGATTGCACTGAAAGCAGATTTTATTCTGTCCTTATGTGAATTGATTGTCGGGAATAAGGATGGTCTGCGTCCGGTAGAAAAGACGGTTATTGACCGCTGTATCAGGCAGATTTATCAGAAATATTTTGAAAATCCGGGACCGGAGAATATGCCGATCCTTGGAGATCTGTATGAGGCACTTCTGTCCCAGGAGGAGCTGGAGGCAAAGCATGTGGCAACCGCCTTGGAAATCTATGTGTCAGGTTCCCTGAATGTATTCAACCACAGAACCAATGTGGAGCTTACGAACCGCCTTGTATGTTATGACATCAAGGACCTTGGAAAGCAGCTCAAAAAGATAGGAATGCTTGTGGTACAGGATCAGGTATGGGGAAGAGTAACGGAGAACCGGATCCAGGGAAGATCGACCAGATACTACATGGATGAGATGCACCTTCTCCTCCGTGAAGACCAGACGGCAGCCTATACGGTTGAAATCTGGAAACGTTTCAGAAAATGGGGAGGAATCCCGACCGGTATCACCCAGAACGTAAAGGATCTTCTTGCTTCCAAGGAAGTGGAGAATATTTTTGAAAACTCTGATTTCATTTATATGCTCAACCAGGCAGTAGGTGACAGACAGATCCTTGCAAAGCAGTTAAATATCAGCCCTCACCAGCTTTCGTATGTAACACATTCGGGAGAAGGTGAAGGGCTTTTATTCTATGGAAATGTGATTCTTCCATTCGTGGACAGATTCCCGGCAAATACGGAGCTTTACCGTATCATGACAACCAGACTGTCCGAAGTGGCAGAGGCAAAGAAGGAACAGTCAGCGTAGCGGCTGTTTCTTCGGAAAGGATAGAGCATGAATGAAGAAAAATATACAAGGGATTCTGCTAAGAAGTCCACCAGGAAGAAAAAAGTGAATCCGGATATCCATGCAGGGAAAAGCCACGGCGAAAAGCTGAAAAATGATTCATCGGCAGCAAGAAGTTACCGTGATAAGATCCGGTACGGAAAAAAGGATAATTCGCTTTCTGTCAGCGAAGCAAAAGAACTTCGCAGCATGAAGAAGCAGGGGAGAAGGAGGATATATAAAAATCAGGCCGTTGCAGCCATGGTAAGAAAAACCACGATTAAAAATGAGGACGACAACAGTGGAACAGACAGCCTGAATGCCGGACTGGCAGCAGCGGAAACAGGTATTGGTAAAGTACGGGAACATGGACAGGAAAGGAAATATTCTTCCAAAATCCATAACCGCAGTGAACATCTGGATGCCGTGCAGGGAGCAAAAGGAGCGAAAGAAGCCGGAGAGGCGGGAGAAAGCACCATGTCAGCTGCCGTGAAGAAAACACGAAAAAAGCTGATGCAGAGGGAATTTGCTGAGGCGGCAGCAAAGAAGCAGGCAAAGGAAGCTGCAAACGGGGCAGGAAAGATCAGCAAAAAGCTGACGGATGAGGCGGAGGACCTCATGGGAAGGCTTGCAGAGATGCTGAAAGAATTCTGTGAAGACCATCCAATCGGCATGATCATAGCAGTGGCAATACTGATCGTTGTTCTTGTAATATCAGGAGCACTGACATCCTGTTCTGCTCTCGGAAGCGGCATAAACAGTGGAACTGTGGCAACTTCATTTACCGCTGAGGATGATGATATCAGGCAGGTGGAAGCAGATTATGTGGCACTGGAGACGGTACTGCAGAATAAGGTGGACAGCATCGAGACAGATCATCCGGGATATGACGAATACAATTATTCGCTTTCAGAGATATCCCATAATCCTTTTGAACTGGCGGCACTGCTGACTGTTCTGTATGAGAACTATACACCGTCAGAGGTTCAGTCAAAATTACAGACCATCTTTGATTACCAGTATACGCTCACATTAACGGAAGTTGTGGAGACCAGAACCAGGACAGAGACCAGATGGCATTATGTGACACATTACCGGGATGAGGAAAGAACCGGATACCGTCTGGTGAACGGACACCTTGAATCCTATACCTATACCGTGTCAGTTCCGTATGAGGAATATGAATCCTATGAGGTTGAAGTGGAGTATGAGTACAAGATACTGAATACAACGCTGACCAACAATGGAATATCCGCAGCTGTCAGTGCACTGAATTTGACGCAGGATCAGATGGAACGGTATACGCTGCTTCTGGAGACCAGGGGCAACAAGCCGGATATCTTCGGGGATAATGTATATGCAAATCAGGGAGTGTCGGAGGAATATGAGAGATATGCCGTACCGGGAGAATACCTGACGGATCAGCAGTTTTCCAATATGCACCGGGAAGCAGAAAAGTATCTGGGATATCCTTATGTATGGGGAGGTTCCTCACCGGGTACAAGTTTTGACTGTTCCGGTTTTGTGAGCTATGTCATCAATAACTGTGGAAATGGCTGGAACTATGGCAGGCTTACGGCAAATGGCTGGAAGAATGCGACCGCAAGGGTAGCAGCTTCCGATGTAAAGCCGGGAGATCTGGTCTTTTTCCAGGGAACCTATAACACAACCGGAGCATCCCATGTGGGTATCGTAGTCGATCCGGTAAATAAGATCATGATTCACTGTGGCAATCCAATCCAGTATGCATCATATGATACACCGTACTGGAGAGAACATGCTTATTGCTATGGAAGAATCCAGTAATTATGAATGCAGCGAAAGTCACCAAAGTGGTGGCTTTTTTGCTGTCACAAAGGAAAGGAGAGCGCTTATGTATGCAAAGTTAGACAAGCTCCGCGAGGATCTGAAAAAGGCAGTAGCCAAAAGAGAGGCAGCGGATGCAAAGGTAAAGCAGCTGGAAGCAAAGCTGAAAGAAGAGGAAAACCAGCAGATCGTCAGTGATGTTGCATCCTACAATTTATCGCCGGAACAGCTGGCACAGTTCTTACAGCTTGCAAACAGTGGCAGGTTACAGGAAATGCTCAGCGGACAGGTTCCGATGCCCGGAGCCGTGAATGCAGATACATCCGGTAAAAAACAGAATGAAGACAATGAGACAGATATGGATAAGGAAGAGGAGGATTTCTTAGATGAAGAGAATGAATAATTTGAAAAACGTGATTGCAGCAAAGATTATGGGAGGTATGGTAATCGGAATGACAGCCGTTGCGGGTGTGGCACCGGTTACTGTATTTGCACAGAGTCAGGAAGCGGAATGCATCTGTGAGGAAAAATGCTCACAGGATTCCATCAATGAGGAATGTGCAGTATGCCTTTATGATTACAATGTCTGCCAGGGTGTGGATGCACATGTAGAAGGTTCAGAGGAATGCACTGAGACGGCCGAGGAGAGCTATGGACCTCTTACACCTGATGGAAATATGAATCTGGTGGATGATTATGGATCCATTGAGGCAGGAGGCAAGCAGTTCATTACGGTTACAACCAAGTCCGGCAATTATTTCTATATCATTATTGACCGTGATGACAAGGGAACAGAGACCGTGCATTTCCTGAACCTTGTTGATGAATCAGACCTGTTGAAGCTCATGGAGGATGATGAGGTGGAGTCCTATATGAATTCCCAGGGCATGACCGCTTCAGAAAAAGAGACAGAGGAAGTCAAAAATACAGAGGCTACAGAAGAAATCTCTGAGGAGCCAAAGGAAGAGGCAAAAGCTCCTGAGACGGGAAAGAAGAAAAATGTAACAGGAATTATGACACTGGTTCTGATCGCAGCCATTGGTGGTATCGGTGGATTTATGTATATGAAGTCCAATAAGGGAAAGAAGAAAGCAGATGCACCGGATCCGGATGCAGATTACTTCGACAGTGAGGATGACGAGGATTATCTTGCGGATATGGATATTGAGGAAGAATCTGTATCAGATCAGGATGACGATGAGGATATTTCCACGGAAGATGATATCCAGATGGAAGAAGCAGATGAGGAATAGGATTACAGGAATGAGGCAGTCGGAAGGCTGCCTTTTTCCGATGGGAGGAATCTATGGAAGAGAAAGAATTTGACCAGTTAACACCGGAGGAGAAAAAAGCAAGATTTCAGAAAGCACTGGATGATTATAACAGCGGATTTGTTGAAGTGGATTATGCATTACGGACTGTGGCTTCCATTCATGTGGAAGAGGCACTGGAAGATGCCGGCAGAGGGCTGGAGGAATTCAAGCCAGCACAGAGAAGAGTGCTTTTTGAAGCTGCAAAAGCAGACCTGAATATGGAACATTACATGAACCCGAAGTTTTCTGCATCCCATATGAAGTTCATTATGGAGCAGGAAATGGCAGGAAAAGATGTCACATGGCTTCCTATTGGGAAGATCCTTCACAGAAGCATTGTGGACAAACCACTTACCAGAGACCAGATAAGAAGGATAAAGGAAAGGATGCAGAGGGCAGAGCCTAAAGATTCTGTCATAGCAGATCTGCATGAAAAGAAAAAAGAAGCGGCCCAGGTTCCGAAGAAACTGGGACAGCAAAAGGAGAAGGGAGAGCGGTAGTATGGCAAGAAAAAGCAGATATCTGGGATATATGAAGGGTTTGCAGAAGATTTCCAAACATGAGAAGACATTTACAAAAGAGTCTTTGCTGGACAAGCTCAAGAGCATGAAAAACAAGGAGTTCACAATGAACATACCTGTTGGGGAAGGAGCGGAGGATGAACATTAGTGGAATTCGTCCGAAACAGGAATTTTATGCTGGTGTGGAGAAGCAGGAGCCAGAGAAAAAAGAAATGCATCGACTGAATCAGGTTGCTATCCGTATGGTGGAGATGCCGCCTCTTTTCAGCGAAGAACCAATGAATGGTCCGGCGGCAGCAGTAAAAGTTATGGCAGATACGTTTCGGGATTATGACAGGGAAGTCGTTGCTGTTGTGAATCTGCGGGCTGACATGAGACCAATCAATATAAATATTGCAAGTATAGGAGCTCTTGACCAGTCGATTGCACATCCAAGGGAGATTCTTAAGAGTACCATTTTGTCCAATGCAGCGGCTATCATATTGGTCCATAATCATCCGTCCGGCAGACTGGTTCCAAGTGTGGAAGATATCGGTCTGACTGACAGAATGAATAAGATTTGTGATTTGATAGGTGTTAAATTGGTGGATCACATCATAGTGGGACCTGGAAATGAATTTTATTCATTTCAGGAGAAAAACCAGATGCCTTTAGCGTCATTGAAGCTGACAGAAAATCTGGAAGATATAGAATTGGAGGGATTTAGAGTGGCAGAAAATACAGCGGTAAAAGAAGAGAAGAAGGTAATCACGCTTACGGTTGCGGAATGCATGGAATTTCACAGCATGGGCGAATTTCATGAGAATATCAAAAGTGTGGCAGAGGCGGTAGCAAAATTCAAAGCAATTCCACCGGAGCGTATGAATGGAGTCCCGGCAATCGGAATCAGGGCGGCTGATCCGAAGGATCCGGATGAATATATGGAGATGGATGTACTGGTTGGAAGGAGGTTTGATCTGGATAAGCTCCATTATGTACCGGAGATTGCAGAGAGCTGGCAGGCACAGCAGATGATCGCATCCATGATCCATGAGATGCCGGATATAAAAGTCGTAGGACAAATTCCCGACAGCATCCAGAAGAAAATCGACTGGCTGGAGTCCAGGGATAAGCGGGCGGATGAATTGCAGCAGATAACGGACAAACTGGAGAAGGGAGTTGTGGAGGTATTCCAGAGTGACAGATACAAGCAGTTTCTTGATACAATGGCAAAATTTCCAAGATATTCCGTAAACAATTCTCTTTTGATTATGATGCAGAAACCGGATGCGCAGCTGTGTCAGAGCTTTACCGGATGGAAGCAGATGGGACGGTATGTGAAAAAGGGAGAAAAGGGAATCAGCATCCTTGCCCCGGCACCTTATAAGATCGAGAGGGAACAGACAAAACTGGATGAAAAGGGAAGACCGGTATTTGATGCTGACGGAGAGCCGGTAAAGGAGAAAGTGGAAGTCACGATCCGGGCATTCAAGGTGGTAAAGACATTTGACCTGTCCCAGACAGATGGAAAAGAACTTCCTACCATCGGACCGTCTGAACTGGTGGGAAATATTGAAGGATATCCCAAGCTCTTGCAGGCATTGCAGGAAATCAGTCCGGTCCCGGTATCTTTTGAACTGATTGATGGAAATGCCAAGGGATTCTATCATCTGGAAGATAAGAAAATTGTGGTGCAGGATGGCATGAGTGAAGTACAGACCATTAAGACACTGCTTCATGAAATGGCACACCAGAAACTGCATGACAAGGATAATGTGCCGGAGGCAAAGGATATTTCAAGGAATGGGAAAGAAGTTGAGGCTGAGAGTGTTGCATATGTAGTATGCCAGCATTACGGAATCAATACTTCTGACTATTCCTTTTCTTATGTTGCGGGCTGGTCAGAGGGAAAGGAAACACCGGAGCTGAAAGCGTCCCTTGATAAGATCCGTCAGACTGCATCGGAGTTCATCTATCAGATTGACCAGAAGATGGAAGTGCTGATGGCAGATAAGGAACAGGTGCAGGAATCGGCAAAAGCACCAAGTCCGTTTGTACAGGAGCTTATGGATAAAATTACAGAAGGAGCAAAGGACCTGGGCTTTATTCCGGTTGTACCTGAGACACAGGAAAAAACTGCCAACCCGGAATTAAAGGTAGTTGTTGACAAGGCTCTGAAGGACCTTGATAAGAAAAGGACTCTGTCAAAGGTAAAGGAGTCTGTGAAATCAAAGTTGAAATCCAATACGGAAAAAGCAGAGCAGGCACCTAGGAAAAGCAGAATATCAAAAGCGAAGGAGGAAAGGGCATGAACCAGAAAGAGTTCAATGAAGTGATCGTCAGGCAGACAGATCATTGTAAATCCATGCTGGTGGCAAAGGGAGCAGAGTATGCTCCCAGAGCAGTGAAGAATACGGCAGTGGACAGACTGGCACATTTCAAGAAGGCAGCAGTCGTGATGAATACTACACCGAAAGCAGCACTTATGGGGATGTTGTCCAAGCATCTGATTTCTGTATCGGATATGTGTATGGATGAGCGGAAGTATTCCAAGGAGCAGTGGGATGAGAAGATCACCGACAGTATTAACTATTTCCTGATTCTCCGTGCGATTGTAGAGGAGGAACTGAATGAAGAAGATTGAGGTAAAAATTTTAAACCCGGAATCCATTGACCAGGCAGAGAAGCTGATGGTCTGTGCGGCAAGGCTGACACAGAGAGGATATCAGATTTCCTGTCTCGATGATTTCATGGATCTGTATGAAAAGCCATATCAGAGATCCACCGTGGCAAATCTTGTGAAGCTGCCACATCCGACAATCCAGAAGTTTGGAATTATCAATGTGGTTGTAGTCGGTGCATCCAGAAGATTCCTGGCACAGATTACCCGGCACCAAAATGAAGTGAAGTATATGTCAGCAAGTCTGCAATACAGCGACTATTCAGGAGTGGAGGATTTTGTCATTCCTTATGATCTGATGGGAACCGGTCAGGAGGAAGGATATTTAAGACAGTGCAGCATGGCAATGAAAAATTACCAGGAAATGATCAGATCCGGGGTTGATAATGATTCTGCCGGATATTGTGCACCGCAGGGAATGAGAAATATTCTTCTGATCAGTGCGACACCGTATCAGTGGAAGCACATGATCCGTCAGAGGACATGCAGGAGAAACACAAAGGAAACCAGATATGTGATGCTGAAAATCTGGGAGCAGCTTCTGGAGCAGAACAGGGAACTGTTTTCTGACTGTGGGCCATTCTGTATGAATGGTGGCTGTGAAGAAGGAAAGATGACCTGTGGAAAGAGTATTCCACCGCAGATGTTACCAACAGACATTATCAGGGTGGATTTCCCAAAGCTGTGCGAAGAGAGTGTGTTGGAGGAAGGGGTATCAGATGAAAATACAGCTGATTGATTTTGGAGGGAGAAACCCAGAAAGAGCTCATGCCAATGATGCCGGAGCGGATGTATTCAGCCCAAAGAATGCAGTAATCCGGCCGGGAGATATCTGTAAGCTGCCTCTGGGATTTGGATTAAAAATACCGGATGGCTATGCCGGATATATATTTCCAAGAAGTGGGTTAAGTTCACAGGGAATTGTGTGCGAGCTGCCACCTATTGATTCCGGATATACAGGAGAGGTTCATGCAATCATCTCAAATGTTGGGAACAGGGAATATGAAATCAAGGTGGGTGATAAGGTAGGACAGCTTGTGATCATGCCGGTCCTGATACCGGATTTTACTTTTGAGAACTGGAAAGAGCGTGGGACGGGAGCTTTTGGTTCCACTGGGAGATAAGGAGAACCTCTTCGCAGAGATTCTCCTTGATTTTAAATAGTAGGTTTTGTAGGTCTTACTGTAAGCTGTAAACCGAGATGCTGAAAAATATTAAGCAGTGTTCCGAGATTCGGGGTTGTTTTGCAGGATTCGATCCGTGCTACGGATGATTGTGGAATACCACACATAGCAGCAAGCTCTCTCTGGCTAAGTCCAAGAGAAGTACGCTGTTCCACCATGGCACTTACGATGGAAGAGATATTTTCAACTTCATCGATGTCTTTTCCAATTTCAGGATCAACGGTTCTTACATGTTCCTTATAGTCATTCCAGGTTTTCATAATCATTCAGCCTCCTTTCGGGCAAGGTAATCATCACGTTCAGCCTTTGCCCGTTCAATTTCGCGCTTGGGAGTTTTTTGAGTTTTCTTGCGGAATTGATGTAAAAGCACAAAGGTATCATTTTTGAAATAAAAATATAAAACACGGTTATTGCCTGGGCGAAGCTCCCAGATATCATCATCAAGGTGTTTTGTGATATTTTCATTAAGCCGTGTACCATTATCTTCGAGGAGCTGGATGTACAAACTTATTTGCTTGTATTGAATACGGGCATCTTTGTTTGTAGCTGCTTTGACTCGAAGAGATTCAAGAAATTCCCAAAGCTCTGATCTGCCATTGGAATCTTCGTAAAATTCAATGTTGTACATTAGTATATGTTCTCCAAGTGGAAATATTTATTCTATATACATGATAGCATTTATGCTATCAAAAAGCAAATAAAAAATGAAAGAAGGAAACAAAATTTGAATGAAAAAAATATAAAATTAGTAATTGCCGAGAAAACTTCGGTGGCGCAGTCCATCGCAAAGGTAATCGGTGCAGATAAGAGAGAGGACGGATACCTGGAGGGCAACCAGGTTATTTTCTACCCTGTATGGACAGACACTGAATGTAGGAAGAGTTATGACACCGACTCTTGCGTGTTATATTGTGAGCGGAAGGAGGCATGCGGATGGATGCTATGAATGATATACAGAAAATCAGGACGCAGATTGAACAGCATCAGGCTGAGCAGGAACAGGTCCTTCGTCGCACCATGTCAGTGCCGGAAATGCGAAAACTGCTTGGATTAAAGAAGACAGAGAGTTACTGGCTGATTCACAGAAAATTTTTCAGAACAGAGACAATCGGAGGAATGATGAGGATTGACCTTGAAAGTTTTGAAAAATGGTATGCCAATCAGGTGAAGTATAGAAAAGTAGTTGGTGAGGCGCCGGGAAAAGAACTAAGGGAAAAATCTTATTCATTTAAGGAAGCTGCAAATATTCTGGGAATAGTAAAGTAATAATATCAACATGACGATATAGAAAATGCAGGGAAGCATTGTATTTCAAAGAGTTTGAGATACAGTGCTTCTGCGTTTCTATAGGAGATAGTCGTTCTATGCGCAAAATAGTCATTTGATGCAGAGAATGATCGAGTGAAAGATTTGTTTGATATAATAAAGAGTGCCAGGTGAGACTTGTATGGTTTACAGGTATGAGAGCAATCAAAGACAGGAATGAAAAATATGAACATTATTATTTGTGATGACAGGATAGATGACAGAAAAAATTTGTCAGATTTGCTGTCAGACTATGGTGAAAAAAAGAATTATGAGTTTGCTATTACAGAATATGAATCCGGAGAACAGTTATGCGAAGAACAATCGGCTTTGGAAGCGTGTCAGCTATTATTTCTGGACATCAATATGCAGGGGATGGATGGGCTGAAAACAGCTATGAGGATTAAAGAAAAATACCCAAAACTTCTGGTTGTACTTGTGACGGCATACATGAATTACGCACTGGATGGATATAAGGTGAAAGCAAGCCGTTTTCTGCTGAAAGATAACCTTGCAGATACTATAGAAGAATGTATGGATGATTTGATAGCAGAAATTAATAAAAACCGTAGGATTCTCGAATTTCGTTTTGTAGAAGGAACGATAAAACTTTATGCAGATGACATCATTTATATAGAAACAGAGCTTCACAAAAATGTATTTTATACAGAAAAAGGGACATTTCAGATTTATAAAAAACTGGATGAACTGGAAAATGAATTCAATGATATGGGATTCGTGCGGGCACATCTAAGTTTTCTTGTAAATATGAGGTACATCACAAAAATCAGCGGTTATGTGATGACACTTACCACGGGAAAAAAGATTCCGGTTCCCAAGGCACGATATGCACAGGTGAAGAGGGAATATATGCTGTATAAAGGAGAAGAGAGAATAAAAATTGCGGTACTTACGGAACAAAATCAGAAAAATCGTATTGCAGATTATCAGGACCGGGAAGAAATCTATGAGCGTCAGCGAAGAAAAATGCACGATTATAAAAATCAGCTTTCCACGATCCAGACATTGATAAAGAATGGACACACAGATGAGGCACTTTCCTTTACGCAGAAGCTGACAGAGAGCATAGCTGTCGAGATGTCGGCAATCAACACGAACCATCCGGTGGTCAATGCTGTTTTAAACCAGAAGTACCGCAGCATGCAGGAGAAACACATAGCGGTTATCCTGAAAGTAGGGGATTTGTCTGGAAGAGGAAGAGATTGTGATTCTGCTTTCCAATTTACTGGATAATGCAATCCGGGAGAGTGAAAAGGTACTGAAAAATACCGGAAAAGCGGTCATTCATCTGAAATTAGAGTGCGAAGATCATAAACTGATATTTGCGATAAGAAATCCGGTGACAGAAAAGGTGGAAATTGAAAATGATACGATAAAGAGCAAAAGAGGGAATCATCACGGTATTGGATTGTTAAATGTAAAAGCAGTTGTGGATAAATATGGCGGTGATATGGTGCTTTCCTGCGATGAAAATGAATTTAAGGCAGTGGTCATCTTGTAAAGAGATGGTCTTTGTGTGCGTAATATGGTCGTTTGATGATATGGGACTAGGAGAACAGGTTATTTTATCCGATAAAAAAATAGAGGA